>JGI24708J26588_10000169_pt1 | contig 50083 bp, 46 predicted proteins | sample BioPla1DNA2_FD_26588 | JGI IMG/M metagenome (IMG submission 26588) | reverse complement strand
CATTCGCCGAATATAGCCATGGAGATTTGTTTGATGAGATGCGAGTATTAACAAATTTTGATTGATAGCGGCTAATTGCATTAGATGTTAATGTTGCTCCACTTTGCCCAATTTTACGNTATTCTCCGTAGGGGAGTAGTCCTAATTTCAGCAATGCATTGAATCCGCTATTAATACCGAGCATTAAACCATCACGGTTATCCAGCAAGTCTAGAACTGCATCTTTAATTTTTGTATTACTTAGGAGTGAGGCAAGGAACATCCCACTGCCCTCAGATTTTTCTCCACCAGCGAATCCGCTTGGTAACACCATGATTTGTGAAGATTTAATAATGCTTTCTAATCCGTCGATTGAATTCTGCATTTCGGCAATATTTCTATCACGCATAACGAACACTTCGACATTAGCGCCAGCATTTTCGAATTCTCTAGCTAGATCGTATTCGCTATTAGTGCCAGTTATAATAGGTATTACTACTTGTGGTTTTGCTACCTTTATCGATGGTGAAATCTTTTTAGCATTATCGAAATTAGCCTGCTTAGCATCCGTGTTAGAATTATCAATTTTTGTTGGGAAGATCGGTTCTAATTTGCTTTCCCACGCAAATTTCAATTCTTCTATGCCAATGCTAAAATCATCGAATTTAATTTCTGCATTGTTCGTCACTTCACCGATCATTTTGCCATCTATTTCAGCATCTTTATCGACGGCTATAATGAATGAACCGTATGTGCCCTCAAATAGGACTTTGTCGGATAGGTCACATTTGAAGTCAAATCCAAATCCATTACCAAAGCACATTTTTGATATTGCTTCAGCGACACCACCATATCCAATAGCCCATGCGGACTTAGCAGTTTTATTCTTGATTAGCTCTTCTACTGTATCGAATACATTACGAACACTTTCGAATTCGGGTACATTGTTTTCATCATAATCCGGTGTAAGTAGGATCACCTTGTCACCGGCATCTTTGAATTCGGGCGATATAATATTCCCACAATTGGATGCCGACACAGCAAAGGAAATTAAAGTAGGGGGAACATCTATATCTTCAAAGCTGCCGGACATAGAATCCTTACCTCCGATTGCCCCGCAGCCTAATTCAAGTTGTGCCTTGAATGCGCCTAGTAAAGCTGAGAAAGGCTTGCCCCAACGGGTTGGATTATCTTTAGGGTCCTCAAAGAATTCTTGAAACGATAGCCAGCATTGAGAACGAGTTCCGCCAGTTGCAATAATTTTTGCAATAGATTCGATAACTGCACTCATCGCCCCGTGGAATGGGCTTTGCTGACTTAGGAATGGATTATATCCCCAAGACATTAGCGAACAAGTAGAAGTATCTGCATTCAATACAGGCAATTTAGCCACCATTGCTTGAATTGGTGTGAGCTGATTTTTTCCCCCTAGGGGAGATAGAACAGTTCCACCGCCAATTGTAGAATCGAATCGCTCAGCTAGTCCTTTTTGCGAGCAAATATTCAAATCCGATATATGGGATAGCCATGACTGTTTTGAGTTAGTATGTTGCGATATAGGAGTTAATTCAGGTTCAGCTACATGAATATTTGTATGTTTAACTGCACCATTAGAATTCAAGAAATTTCTTGATAGGTCGACGATGGTATTACCTTTCCAGTGCATTGTAAGACGAGGTTGTTCAGTGACAACGGCAACTAACGTTGCATCTAGATTCTCCTTGTCCGCCTCTTTAATAATCTTATCAGCATCTTCTTTAGCAACAACGACTGCCATTCTCTCTTGTGATTCGCTAATAGCAATTTCAGTTCCGTCTAGTCCATCGTATTTAGTCGGTANAGAGTCCAAATCTATAATTAACCCATCTGCCAATTCGCCAATTGCTACCGATACACCGCCAGCGCCAAAGTCGTTACATCTTTTAATAAGTGTCGTAACTTCGGGCTTTCTGAATAGGCGGACTATCTTTCTTTCTTCGGGGGCATTTCCTTTTTGAACTTCTGCACCACAAGTAGATAGAGAATCGCTTGTATGCGATTTCGATGAGCCTGTTGCGCCGCCGCATCCATCACGACCAGTTTTTCCACCGAGAAGAATAACAACATCTCCCGCCGCCGGAGTTTCTCTTACTACGTTACTCTTAGGAGCAGCACCGACTAAAGCGCCTGCTTCGAGTCTTTTAGCTACATATCCATCATGATAAATTTCACTAATTTGTCCAGCGGCTAACCCAATTTGATTACCGTATGAACTATAACCGTTCGCAGCGGTAACGGTTATTTTCCTTTGAGGAAGTTTACCCGCAATAGTATCTTCAACGGGCATTAGCGGATTGCCAGCACCGGAAACACGCATCGCTTGATATACATATGAACGACCNGATAATGGGTCACGGATTGCACCACCAAGGCAAGTTGACGCTCCGCCAAATGGCTCAATCTCCGTCGGGTGATTATGCGTTTCGTTCTTGAACATCAATAGCCAATCTTCTTTTTTGCCATCAACGTCAACTTCGATATTAACTGAGCAGGCATTAATTTCTTCTGATTCGTCAAGCGAGTCGAGTAATCCGTCTTTGCGGAGTTTCTTTGCAGCTAAAGTTGCAACATCCATCATAGAAATTGGCTTTTGCTTGCTGACATAAATCTCTTCCCTTGTATTTATATAATCTTGATAGATTTTTTCGATATAAGGCGAGTCGATTTTGATATTATCAATATTGGTTAGGAATGTTGTGTGTCTACAATGATCGGACCAATAAGTATCGATCATGCGAATTTCAGTTATCGTGGGATTGCGGTCTTCTTCATTTTTGAAATAGTCCCTGCAAAACTTAATATCATCTATATCCATCGCTAGGGAATACTCTTCAATGAATGACTTTAAACCTTCATCATTTAAATCGATAAAACCATCTAGTTTATCGACTTTAGTCGGAATATCGTACTTTACTTCTAAAGTATCATATTCTTCTAGAGTAGCTTTTTTACTTTCAACTGGATTAATCAGATAATTTATTATACTATCGAATTCATCATCTGTGAAATTCCCCTTTATAATATAAATCTTAGCATATCTAACTAGCGGATTTTCTTCAGCTGCTAATATCCTAATACATTCTGCGCTCATATCAGCACGCTGGTCATATTGTCCAGATAGATATTCGGTCGGTATGATGTATTCATCATCTTTTAATTTGGGAAGTTGATAATAAACATTATCAACAGTCGGGTCAGAAAACACCATATCACTAGCTAAAGTAAAAGTTCCCTCTGTTACGTTATCAACGTCAAATCGGTTGATTACCCTAACATCCTCAAGGGAATTTAGCTTTAGTGCAGTTGTCAGTTCGGCTAAAACTGCCTTAGCCTCAGTGGCGAATTCTTGCTTTTTCTCAACATAAATCCTATAAACAGACATTAATCCAACACTCCTATACAAAATTCTTCGGTCGCCTCTACTATCTTAACATATAATACACTGTTTGGTAAATCGTTTTTTTCACCTAAATTCTTCACTTTAACAGGTGAATAATTGGGAGTATAGCCCTCTACCCATCCATCATGGGAGATAGTTTCAAATAAAACGGGATAGGTTTGTCCTACTTGCGTCTGTAAAAAAGTCTCTCTTGTAGAATTCACAGTATCAATCATAATTGTGCTTCTTTGCTCTTTAATTGATTGTAGGATTTGATTAGGTAGGGTAGCCGCCGGCGTTCCGCCCCTGATAGAGTAGGCAAATACATGAGCCTTAGCAAATGCTATTTCTTCGGCGAATTTTCGTGATTCTTCGAATTCTTCCGCCGTTTCCCCGGGGAAGCCTACCATTATATCAGTTGTAATAGCGGCATTGGGGAATGCGCTTCTTAATTTACCTACAAGCTCCGCATAGTCATTTGCGGTATAGTGCCGATTCATTCGCTTTAATGTGGCGTCACAACCACTTTGCAATGAAAGATGGAATTGGTCACATAATTTATCAAGATTTGCCAATGATATAATATCTTCATCACTTAGCAGCTCCGGCTCAATTGAACCTAAACGCACTCGCTCTATTCCATCAATGCTACAAGCAATACGTATAGCATCAATAAGCCTTAAGCCTATATCAAGCCCATAACAAGATAGATTTATGCCAACAAGCACAACTTCTTTATACCCCGAGTTAGCTAGCTCCTTCAACTCTTCCTCAAGCTCCGCAATAGGCTTCGATCGGATTGGGCCACGAGCAGTCGGGATAATACAATAACTGCAATGCCTTTCGCACCCGTCTTGGATTTTAATGAATGCACGGGTCCTTTCGTAAAAGGTAGAAACACTCATTTTTTCAAAGCTTTCATGATTTTCATGAGGTAATATTGATACAATTCTTTTGCCGCTTGCCATATGTTCTTTAACAAGATTCAATACCTGACTTTTATTCTGCGTACCGATTATAACATCAGCATCATTAAGTATTTGCGCATCTTCTGGAAATGCTTGTGGGAAACATCCGATTAGGGCAATGATCGCATTGGGATTGTTCCTGCGAAATCTTCTAATCATTTGCCGTGTTTTTCTGTCCCCATTAGCTGTAACAGTGCAAGAATTAACAATATATATATCTGAAATATCATTGGAAGATACGATGTCAAAACCATCACTTTCAAAACGTTGCCTTATAACTTGTGTTTCATACTGGTTCACTTTACAACCTAGTGTGTAGAACGCTACTCTCAATATTTTTACTCCTTTATCTGAAATAATAGACAAAAAACATAGTGATATATATGTTATTATACTGGAAATGAAAAAATATATCAATGATTAGTTGACTTAAGTGAAAAAAATTGCTATATTTATAGTATAAACAAAAATAAATCACTGGGGGTCATATTAATGAAAAAAGTAAATATCATGCTGGACACAATTAATGATGTAAAAGTTTTTGTCAATTCGGTATCGAAATACGATTTCGATGTTGATATGGTATCGGGAAGATATGCTATCGACGCTAAATCTATTATGGGTATCTTCAGTTTGGATCTATCTAAAAAGATTCAACTTCATATCCATTCAGATTCAGCTGATGAATTCCTAAAAGAAATTGATGAGTTCATTGTCGACTAATACAGGACTAAAAGCACCTTTCTTGGTGCTTTTTTTCTTTACCATAGCATATATTCTAATGGAACGTAAGACGAAAATTAGAATTTATGTATGGGAGTGATTTCATATGAAATGGCTAACGAGGGCTATTTCCATCATTGTGTTTATTGGGACAGTCATGATGATGAGCGGTACAGTATGCGCAGATAGGAGCGGCGATGAAGAAATATTAGCAGTGGATGTAAAGGATAGCACTGCTAAGGCAACGATACTTGTCGAGCAATCGACCGGGCAAGTAATATCTGAATTTAATGCCCATAAAAAACTGCCAATGGCATCGGTGACAAAGATAATGAGCCTAATCCTCATTATGGAAGCTATTGATAAAGGCGATATGTCCATGTCAGAAACTATCACGGCTAGCGAATATGCTTGTTCAATGGGCGGCTCACAAATTTGGCTTGAACCGAATGAACAAATGACGGTGGAGGAACTTCTCCGTGCAGTCGTAATAGGCTCAGCGAATGATGCTTGCGTCGCCCTTGGCGAAAGAGTAGCAGGGACTGAAGAAATATTTGTTCAGCGAATGAATGAAAAAGCTGCCGAACTTGGCATGAGCAACACATCATATAAGAATTCAATCGGCTTTGATGATGACGGGCATTACACTACTGCCTATGATATATCAATAGCATCAAGGGAATTGATGAAGCATGAGAAAATTCACCCGTATATGGTAACATGGATGGACGAATTAAGAGGAGGTGAAACTTCCTTAGTTAATACGAATCAGCTTGTTAGGTTCTATGATGGAATAAAAGGTATTAAGACCGGCTATACAAATTTGGCAGGTAGCTGTATTTCAGCCTGTGCCGAGCGTGATGGGGTCGGAATGATTGCCGTTGTGCTAGGGTGCGAAACAAGTAAAGAGCGATTTGCGGTGGCAAGAGGATTGCTTGATACGGGTTTTGCAGGGTATGAGCTATTTGTGCCGAGTATTGATAGCGAATTGCTAAAACCTATTAAAGTGATAAAAGGTGAAGTGGATAGGGTTGAAATCAGGGCTGAGGCTCTAGGCAATGTAGTGATCCCTAGAGGAAAGAGTGAGGCAGTTGAATACACTATTACATTAGCGGATAATGTTCAAGCTCCAGTTGAGGCAGGGCAATCGTTGGGTAAGTTAGAAATCACTCTAGAGGGTAAACAGATTCACCAAAGCAATATTGTTGCAGTTGATAGTATTGCAAAGATGACGGTGTCAAAAGGGTTCTGGATTCTACTAAAATCGATGTTTAAAATGTAGCCTGGAATCATTGAGAATTAAATTAGTATAAACTTTATTATGGAACATTTCCTTTATAGAAAAATTGTGCATATTGCACAAAGGTGAATGTATTCTATAAAAGGAACTTGCAAATAATGATTAGATATAGTAAAATAAAGGTGTAAATATAATTAAAGCTCGTTATCGGATCCGATACAGTTTTTTTGAAAAATAGCTGTATAATATCAAGGATATAACAAGCTAAACTAAAGGAGAACGGAAGAATGGCTTTAAAGCTGATTGACAAATATCTTGATGATTTCATATGTGAAAATGAATATCAAGCTATCGAAGCACAGATAAAGATGGCGCATGATGCGCTAACTAACAAAACAGGCATGGGGAACGACTTTTTAGGATGGCTCACATTGCCGACAGATTATGATAAAGATGAATTTAAACGTATTAAGGCAGCTGCTGAGAAAATCAAGAAAGATACCGACATACTAATTGTTATTGGGATTGGTGGGTCGTATTTAGGAGCACGTGCAGTAATTGAGTTGCTGAAATCTCCTCTTTATAATAGTCTTGACAAGGAAACACCGCAAATTTTCTATGCTGGGAATAGCATTAGCCCAACATATTTGAATGAAGTACTATCAATTTGTGAGGGCAAGGATGTATCCGTCAATATTATATCCAAATCCGGTACAACAACGGAGCCAGCACTTGCATTTAGAATTTTCAGAGAATATCTAGAAAATAAATATGGAGAAGAAGGTGCTAAAGAACGGATCTATTGCACCACCGATAAGGAAAAAGGAACACTCAAGCAGCTTGCCGATGAAAAAGGCTATGAGAATTTTGTTATTCCCGATGATGTTGGAGGAAGGTTCTCCGTTTTAACGGCAGTAGGACTACTTCCAATTGCTGTTGCAGGTTGTGATATTGACGCATTGATGCAAGGCGCTAGGGAAGCACAGAACGAATTCACCACTCCTGATTTATCAAACGATTGCTATAAATATGCTGCGATCCGCAATATCCTATACAATAAGGGCAAAAGTGTCGAAATGTTAGTTTCATATGAGCCTTCATTTACCATGATGGCTGAATGGTTCAAGCAACTATTCGGTGAGAGTGAGGGTAAGGATCAAAAAGGTATTTTCCCGTCATCGGCTACATTCTCGACTGATTTGCATTCGCTCGGTCAATATATACAAGATGGTAGAAGAATGCTATTTGAAACAGTAATCACCTTTAATAAACCAAAGAAAGATTTCTTTGTTAAAGATGATCCTCAAGATTTTGATGGGCTCAACTTCCTATCAGGACAAAATATGTCCGTTGTTAATAAAAAAGCATATGAGGGGACAGTTCTTGCTCATACTGAAGGCGGAGTTCCGAATATTGTATTGAACATTGATGAAATAAATGAAGAGAATGTTGGCTTTCTAATTTACTTCTTTGAAAAGGCTTGCGCAATTTCTGGCTATATGCTTGGAGTAAATCCATTCGATCAACCGGGCGTTGAGAGTTATAAGAGGAATATGTTTGCTCTACTCGGCAAACCCGGATATGAAAGTGAAAAAGCAGCTCTTGAAGCTAAATTAAACTAGGGCTCGCCAATATAGATAAATTCTATATTGCAAAACATAAAAATGGAGGAATGATGAGTATGATTAAGTTAATTGTTGGGAACAAAGGTACGGGCAAAACAAAAATTCTCATTAATACGATTAATGAGGCAGCAAAGACAACAAAAGGGAATTTGGTTTGCATTGACAAGACAACGAAGCTTAACTTTGACATCGACCGCAGCGTGAGAATTGCCGATGTTGACCATTATGGCATCGATAATTACGAATCGTTTTACGGCTTTGTAGCTGGAATGCTAGCAGGTAACTATGACATTATGGGTGTATATGTTGACTCAATTCTCAAAATTGGCAATAACGACTTAGACGGACTCGGATTACTTTTATCTAAACTTGAAAAGTTGCTTGAAAATGACGTTGAAATGGTGTTCACTGTTTCTGCCGATGAGAGCACTCTTCCTGAAAGTGTAAAGAAATACATCTAAACATACTATAATATATTTATTGCAAAAACATCTGAACCTTCATTGGTTCGATGTTTTTGCTATGATTAAAATTCCGCATAAAAAACAATATTTGTATTGACAAAATGGGAGATACATTGTATAATACACTTTGTGACAATATGAGAGGTGTAGTGAAAGTAAATGAAATTAGATGTCAGTCAATATTTCCAGGGAGTGGACGAGCAAAAGGAGTACGACTTTTCGCTAAATTTATCCCATATTGAGATAGATGGAAACACACCATTCAAATCACCTGTTAAAATCAGGGCTATTATCAATAGCCGTATACGGATTGTTACTTTAAAGTTATTTATAGAGTGCGATGCTAATTTAATATGTGACAGATGTCTAGGTGAGTATGAGCAAAGCTATTCATTTACCTATAATGCTACTTTAGTCAATAATGCAAATTCCGTTGGTTTCGATGAAGAAACAAATGAAGAATATTTGCTTGTAGTCGATGATGAAATCGATATTGAGGAAATTGTAACCGATATTGTTTTACTAGGATTACCAACAAAAATGATATGTAGCGATGATTGCAAGGGTCTATGTTTTACTTGCGGGCACAATCTTAACGAAAGTGAATGCAAATGTGAACATGACTAATTATAATTGATTTTTTATTAAGGAGGTGCCAAAAATGGCAGTACCAAAGAGAAGAACTTCCAGTACAAGACGAGATAAAAGACGTGCTTCTACTTCGAAGTTGCAAGCTCCAGCTTTTTCACGTTGCACACAATGCAACGAGCTAAAAGCACCACATAAAGTTTGCAAAGCTTGCGGTTATTACAAAGGTAGAGAGGTTCTTAAAGTCGAAGCATAATGAAGAATTAAGAGAAAAGAGGATTGGATATGTTTTCAGAAATGATACATATATTCTTCCTCTTGATTCTCATTTGCGGGGAAAATCTCAAAGTGTAAAGGAGGGGGAAAGACCTCCTTTAATTTTTTGTGCAAATTCAGAATCCAAGCTTATAATTTAGATATGGTTTATATTCTTTTATATTTATCATGGAAAATATTATGCAAATAAGGTATAATAGATATAGCATATCACTTCACTAATTTTGCAAAATACATTAATGTAATAAAAAACTTATATAGCAGTAGAATGTAAGGAGATGAGCCAAAGTGGCAAGACCTGTTGTAGCTATTGTTGGGCGCCCCAATGTTGGGAAATCCACATTGTTTAATAAACTAATCGGACAGCGATTGTCGATTGTTGACGATACACCCGGAGTAACACGAGATAGAGTTTATGCACCCTGCGAATGGGAGAATAAACAGTTCATGCTTGTAGATACTGGCGGAATTGAGCCGAAAACCAATGATACTCTTCTTATCCAAATGAGGAGACAAGCGGAGCTTGCTATAGAGAGAGCTGATGTTATTATACTTGTAACTGATTTAACTTCAGGTGTAACTGCGAACGACACTGATGTAGCTTCAATGCTCATGAAAAGTTCAAAGCCTATTGTTTTGTGTGTAAATAAATGCGATACAGTCGGTGAGCCACCAGTTGAATTATATGAATTCTATAATCTTGGAATAGGCGATCCTGTGCCTGTATCGGCCGTACATGGGCATGGAACGGGCGATCTTCTTGATAAAGTGTTCGAACATCTGCCGGAGGAATTCGACGTTGATTATAGTGATGATTTTATAAAGGTAGCACTAATCGGAAAACCTAATGTAGGTAAGTCGTCTTTGGTTAACAAATTGTCCGGTGAAGAACGAGCAATTGTATCGAATATACCCGGTACTACAAGGGATGCAACGGATACAATTGTCGAACATGGCGATGATAAATATGTTTTTATCGATACTGCTGGCATTCGGCGAAAGTCACGTGTCAATGAAAGCATTGAAAGATATAGCGTTTTAAGAGCATATATGGCAGTGGATAGGGCGGATGTTTGTGTTATAATGATAGATGCGCTTGAAGGATTTACAGAGCAGGATTCTAAAGTAGCGGGATATGCCCATGAACAGGGTAAAGGATGTATCATAGCCGTAAATAAATGGGATGCCGTTGATAAAACGGATAGAACCATGGGCGAATACAGGAAATCACTTGAAGGCGATTTTGCTTTCATGTCATATGTGCCGTATGTTTTCATATCTGCGATTACAGGATTGCGGATTGGGAAACTATATGAGTTGATTAAATACGTTAACGAACAGAACACAATGCGCATCTCAACGGGTAAGCTTAACGATTTACTCCATGATGCTACGGCACGGGTGCAACCCCCTTCGGAAAAAGGTAGGAGGCTAAAAATCTACTACATTACACAGCCATCAACACGCCCTCCAACATTCGTAATATTTGTAAACAAAATTGACTTATTTCACTTCTCTTATAGGCGCTATATAGAAAATCAACTTAGATTAACATTTGGACTTGAGGGAACGCCGATTAGAATTATAGCTAGGGAACGTGGTCAAGGGGAATAATCCCGAATATTAATTAATGTGAAAGAACTCCGAAAGGAATGTTTTAGATATGCAAGTTGCGTTAGCATTTATTCTAACTATCATAACTTCTTATTTAATAGGCAGTATAAATACTGCAATTATAGTGACAAGAATTGTCGCTAAAAAGGATATACGTGATATGGGGAGCGGTAACGCAGGATTAACTAATGTTCTGCGTACAATGGGCAAATTGCCCGCATTCTTCACCCTCATTGGTGATGTGCTAAAGGGAGTAATTGCAGTTCTTATAGGGAAATTGCTATTCTCTTTTATTGGCAACATTGGAGGGGCAGAAAATCTAGCTATGATTGGCGGATATATATCAGGATTTTTTGCCATGATAGGTCACGTATTTCCGATATATTATAGATTTAAAGGTGGCAAGGGTATACTTGTTTCGGTATCGATCTTACTAGTGATTGACCCGATTGTAGGAATTATTTTGATAGCTTTGTTTGCTATATTGGTAATTACAACTAAGATGGTTTCTGTAGGGTCGATAGCGGCGGCATTTTCTTACCCTATTGTGACTTATATTCTCCATGCAATTAAAGGCAGGGAGAATGCCCTTATAGAGGCGATACTTGCTGGTTGTATTGGGGCTGTCGTTGTTTTTATGCACAGACATAATATAAAGAGGATAATTAACGGTACCGAGAATAAATTAGGTAAATGATATAGTGGAATTTGATAGCACTGACTATTTAACTCATATCGTTGAATGGAAAGGATGGTTAGTAATGGCGAAAATTGTTGTTTTAGGATCGGGTGGATTTGGCACATCTCTAGCTGTAATGCTTGATAAAAACGGGCACGATGTTACCGTGTGGTCGGCATTTTCACATGAAATTGATGCTATTAGGAGGGATGGAGAAAATAGAAAACTCCTACCGAATATAGCGGTGCCCCCATCGATCGGGTTAACAACGGATATTTCATGTATTGCTGATGCTGAAATTGTTCTATATGCGATTCCATCTCAGGCGGTGAGGATTGTAGCTAAGCAAGCAGCGCCGCATTTTAATAAAGATACTATAATCGTTAATGTTGGTAAAGGACTTGAAGATGATACTTTCAAACGATTATCCGAAGTGCTAGAGGAGGAGAATCCTAACAATAGCATTGTTGTGCTGTCCGGTCCATGCCATGCTGAGGAAGTCGCTAGAGGGATGCCTACCACAGTAGTAGTNGGTAGCAAGGAACCCAAAAAGGCTGAGATTATACAAGATGTTCTTATGAATGATATGTTCAGAATNTATATTAATAATGATGTTATCGGTTGCGAAATTGGTGCGGCGCTTAAAAATATAATTGCTTTAGCGGTGGGAGTTACTGATGGAATGCAGTTGGGCGATAATACGAAAGCAGCTATTATGACAAGGGGAATTGCAGAAATTTCAAGGCTAGGTCTTGCTCTTGGCGGTAAGGCAGAAACATTCGCAGGATTAACGGGAATCGGTGATTTAATTGTAACTTGCACAAGCATGCATAGCAGAAATAGACGTGCAGGAATACTAATTGGTCAGGGCGCTAAAACAAAAGACGCTATCGAGAAGATTGGTACTGTCGAGGGTTATACTTGCACAAAGGTTGCGTATAAATTAGCTAAGATGATTGAGGTTGACATGCCTATTGTAAACCAATTATATGCTGTTCTATTCGATGATAGAGAAGTTGCAGAGAGCCTAAAATCTTTAATGAGCAGGCCAAGACGGCACGAAAGCGAATCAAGCTGGATTTGTTAGACTGATTTTAAATATGATACTATGAAAAGGTGACTGTATACAGTCACCTTTAAGTTATTATTAAGATGACTTTAATTCGATGTATCGATATGTTATAATGAAAGCAGGTGATAGAATGAATAAAAGAATATCATATTTACAGGATAAAACCAACAAGCTCACAACTTCTCCGGGAGTTTATTTAATGAAAGATAGATCCGGAAAAATCATATATATTGGTAAAGCTAAAGTGCTGAAAAATCGTGTTAGCAGCTATTTTAGGGAAAGTGCAAACCATGATAATAAGGTACGCAAGATGGTATCGAATGTACATGATTTTGATTTCATTGTTACAAATAGCGAGTTCGAGGCATTACTTCTTGAATGTAGCATGATAAAACAATATAGGCCTAAATATAATATTTTGTTAAAGGACGATAAAGGATATAGCTATATTAAAATTAGCAATGAGGATTATCCTAGAATAACAGCAGAAAAGAATAAAAGCGATGAAAATGCTACCTACCTAGGGCCTTATGCAAGTTCGTATGCTGTTAAGCAGGCAGTTGATGAGGCGAACAGTATTTTTAAATTACCAACCTGTACACGGAGGTTTCCGCAAGAATTTGGGAAAGGACGCCCGTGTCTTAATTTCCATATTAAGAAATGTAGTGGCATTTGTATAGGGAATACATCGTCAGAAGAATATAAAAAAGTCGTTGACGAAGCGGTAAAATATATGCAAGGCGGCAGTGAGGAATCGGTAAAAAGGTTAAATATTGAAATGAATGAGGCTGCACAGAACCTTGATTTTGAGCGAGCGGCGAAAATTCGTGATCAGATATCGGCGATAAAAAGGATTGCCGATACACAGCAAGTTATCGGCGACAATTCAAAAAGCTTTGATTTAATTGCTCTATCAACTAATGCGAATATGGCAAGTATCGCCGTTATAATGTATAGGAATGGTAAATTAGTTGATAAAGATGACTTTTTTCTTGGTGATGCTTATCAGCAAAGTCAACTAAGGGCGGACTTTATCACAAATTATTATAGCGGTAAAGATGATATACCACGACGAATTTTAGTCGATGACGATGTCGACGATATCGAATTAATCGAGCAGTTTCTACGTGAGAAATCAGGACATGCGGTCAATATTCACATACCGCAACGTGGGGAGGGTCTTAAGCAAATTATGCTTGCAAAAGCTAATGCAAGCGAATATCTTTCACTTAAAGTGGGCAGAACGGGCAAGGAAATTACAGCGCTTGATGAATTGACAACTTTGCTTGGACTGTCTACGACACCCGAATATATTGAGGCCTATGATATATCCAATCTAGGTGACACTGCGGTAGTCGGTGGCATGGTCGTATTCAAAAATGGCCGTCCGCTAAAAAGTGATTACAAGCGCTTTACGATTAAAGATGTAGTCGGGCAAGATGATTATGCAAGTATGCAAGAAATGTTAAGGAGACGTTTTAACCGATATTTAGCTAATGANGAAAGCTTTTTAAGACTGCCGGATCTAATTTTAGTAGACGGAGGAAAAGGTCATGTATCAGCAGTAGAGCCAATGTTAAGGGAAATGGAGATTGATGTGCCCGTCTTTGGAATGGTAAAGGACGATAGGCACCGCACTAGGGCGATCGCCCATAGCGGGGAGGAAATTTCCATCACAAGCTTTAGGAGTGCATTTTCATTAGTAACACGCATACAAGATGAAGCACATAGATTCGCTATTTCATTCCAACGCAAAAAACATCATAAACGAACTTACGAACTTGAGCTAACTAAGGTGAGAGGGATAGGAGATAAAAAGGCACATATGCTAATTAAGGAATTTAAGACAAAAGCAGCATTGAAAAAGGCGACCATTACCGAATTGAGAAAAGCGGCAAAAGTCGGTGAAGAAGTGGCTAAGGAATTGCATAATTTTATAGCTGAAAACTTTTAACTAATTGAAATTAACGTTTACTAGACAAATTCAATGTTTTGTATTATAATTAGATGATAGAATATTGACTTGATGATAATTAATCGGGCTTAATAACTAGGGAAGGCAGGCATCAATATGCGTGTAATTACAGGTGTTGCAAAAGGACGAAAAATCAGGGCTCTTGATGGAGATGATGTACGCCCAACGATAGAACGAGTTAAGGAAGCAATGTTCAGTACGATACAATTCGAGATTGAAGGTGCGAATGTACTGGATTTATTCGCTGGTTCAGGACAACTTGGAATAGAGGCCTTAAGCCGTGGAGCAAGGCATTGCACATTTGTTGATACAAGTGCGAAATCTATTGACTGTATACGTGAAAATATTAAAGTTGTTGGTTTTAATGATAGAGCTAGAATTATACCAGCAAACTCAAATTCATTCTTAAAAGGTACAACTGAAAAATTTGATTTAATTTTTGTGGATCCACCTTATGAAAAAGGAATAGTAGCAAAGACATTGAATAATCTATCCGGTAAAGCTGCTTCTAACGGAAAAGTGATTTGCGAGCATGAACATAGGTTAGAATTGCCGCAAATTGTCGGGGATTTAACAATGAAAAAGCAATATAAACATGGGAAAACAATAATAACGATATATGAAAAAGGGGATGAAAGTTAATGAGTATAGCAGTTTGCCCGGGTAGTTTTGACCCTGTAACCTTCGGTCATATTGACATCATCTCTAGGGCATCTAAAATCTTTGATAAGGTTATAGTTCTAGTGTCTATTAACCCTTATAAAGAGGCGAGTTTCACAGTTAGTGAGCGGGTTAATATGTTGAAGGCAGTGACTGAAGGAATTGATAATGTTGTTATAGATGCATATGATGGGCTGCTTGCCGATTACACTAGGAAGCAAGGCGCAAGTGCGATAGTAAAGGGATTGCGTGCAGTGTCCGACTTTGAATACGAATTTCAAATGGCGCTTGCTAATAAAAAGCTCTATAATGATGCTGAAACTATATTCTTCACTACTACATCAGAAAATATGTACTTAAGTTCAAGTGTGGTAAAGCAAATAGCTAGTTTAGGCGGCGATATAACTGGATTTGTGCCGGATGAAATACTTGAAACGATAACGAATAGGCTTAATAAAGGGGTGCAGTAATAATGAATAAAGACATGATGAATATTGATGATATCCTAGATACTATGGACGATTTACTTGACAAGGCTTTAGGGGTGCCGTTATCCGGTGGTAAATGTTTAATCAATATTGAAGTTATGCGGAATCTAATCGGCGATGTTAGATTAAATCTACCGGGAGAAATTAAGCAGGCTAAATTAATAGTTGCTGATAGAAAAATCATTTTAAGTGACGCCAAAAGAGAGTCGGAGGCCATTGTTAAGAAGTCTGAAGAAAAGGCAAAGCACCTTTTAGATGAGCAGGAAGTATTGAAACAAGCTACTGCAAAAGCGAATGAGGTCATTTCTGATGCTCAATCAAAATCGAGGGAGCTGCGNAATGCGACTAATGAGTATGTTGATAAGATTCTATCCGAGATGGAGCAACTTCTCATTAAGAATATGAACGATGTTAAAAGAACTAGGAATGTTGTTAAACAATCAAAATAGGTAGGTTACTCCTATTATCTTGGTTAATTTCTCTACCTGTCAAGGTTTAGAATGGCAAAAGTTATCTTACCTCTTGACATTTTATAGTTTATAGTATAAAATAAAGATAGAAGGCAGTACCGCAAAAGCGGCTAGTCTACAATTAGAGTCAATTTTAAATAATCGCCCTACTTGCAGGAGGGGCGATTATTTCTTTGCATTGGATATGTATCCAGTAGCAAGCATTAGTGGAACCTCCCAATTAATTGTCTTGATAATCCCTGTATCAGTGTTCAGTGCATAGAGGGGGCATTCTTTGTTCTGGGCTATATCAGTATCTTGATTTACATTGCTCTTTACAAAATAAATCATTTTGTCCGATATGCCGTATGAGATACTGCCATCCAGTCCTTCTGAAATCAATTCAACTCTATCGGCAGTTTGCTTGCAGATATAGGAGGTTGAAGTTTGATAAGTGCGAACGATGAAATAGTCACCTACAATATCAAAGTGATTCGGAGATTCATCACCGATTATCTCCTCAAATCCTTTAAGTTCTTGCGTACTTATTAGCTTACCATCCAAATCATATTCGTAAAGGAAGAAGTGACATTTGGTATTAATATTCTTTCGCCCAATGGCAAATATCTTGCCATTATCGGTCGCCATTCTGTCTAATAGAGTGCCCTCACTATTTTCCCATCCATAAGCATTTTCATATCTTTCTCGAATAATTTCTTTACTGTTCCCGTTAGTATCAAAAACTTCTGCAACTGTTAATGTTGCATATTATGTTTTATCTGAATCGGCTTTCGTCACATAATAAGACAGAAAGTGTTCATCGTCCAACTTACATAGCCATACGAATGGTGTGTCTAATTTCTTTTCAGCTATAACAGCAACTTCACCGGTAATTATATCGATTTTTGTCGGCTTAACATCATGCTTGGTGCTTCCTGAGAATTCATTAGTATAGCTTCTCCATTCATAAAGGAATCGATCTCCCATTTCAAGTTCAGAGCCAGCGGCAACTGACCATCGGGGGAAGTTTGTCGGATACGCCACTGTAGTAAGGGCATTGGTATCCGAATTATATAATTTTTCCGTAGATACGATGCCATCACTCCCCAACATCTCATTAAGACCTATATAAGTATTACCTATTTTATCAAGTATGTTGAATGCTTCGTCCTCGGGGATTTCAAGCTGTTTTAACGGATTATAAGACTCGACAGAAGGCATATTTTCATGCGCCTCCCCCGTGCTAGAGTCTTGTACAATGTCCGTGCTTGGCACCTCGGGTAGACTACTATTTTTGATATTGCATGATGAAGCCATAAATGATATAGAAATCAATATAGCACAAATTAGCGCTTTTTTCATATGTATTCTCCTTTTAATAAACCGAATTTCATATGGTCAATTGATTCAGCAAATCCCTACAGGTAATGTTCAATTCAATTCCACCATAAATGGATATTATATACTACATAGCAACATACTTGAACATAAAAATCAATACTAATCCTTTTTTCAAGCAAAATAAAAACCTCCTAATGTAGTAATGTCTACAATAGGAGGATTCTGCAATGTGATTTAGTAGGTTTAATCTGCATAATTGCAAGTTTTACATCTATACATTAAATCTAAAGATGATTACATCACCGTCGGCAACAACATAGTCCTTACCCTCTAGTCGGACAAGACCCTTTTCCCTAGCGCCAGCCATTCCCTTACATTCAATTAAATCGTCATAAGATACAACTTCAGCACGTATAAATCCACGCTCAAAATCCGTGTGAATCTTTCCGGCGGCGGCAGGAGCCTTAGTGCCTTGCGTTATTGTCCATGCACGCACTTCCGTCGGTCCCGATGTAAGGAATGAGATAAGACCTAGAAGAGAATATCCCTCTTTAATTATTCTATCAAGTCCTGATTCTTTTAGACCTAGATCTGCAAGAAACATGGACTTATCTTCGTCGTTCATATCGGAAATTTCCGCTTCAATTTGGGCACATATCGGCAAAACGGCGGAATTTTCAGCTTTGGCAATTTCTAGCACTTCATTATAATTTTTATTCGTATCTATATTGTTTATGAAATCATTCTCACTCATATTCGCAGCATAAATTACAGGCTTATTTGATAGGAGGGGAGATGATTTTATTATCTCAGATTGGTCATCAGTAAAGCCGAAACTTCTTGCTGAATTTCCAGCCTCTAAATGCGACTTCAGCTTTTCTAGAAAATCGATTTCCAACTGAAATTTCTTATCTGATTTAGCTAATTTCCTTGTTCGTTCAATGCGCCGTTCTATCATTTCGATATCGGAGAAAATCAATTCAAGATTGATAGTTTCAATATCTCTTGCTGCACCAATTTCACCATCGACATGGACAATATCATCACTTTCAAAACAGCGGACAACATGAACAATAGCGTCGACTTCACGTATGTTGGATAGGAATTTATTGCCCAAGCCTTCGCCCTTTGATGCTCCTTTTACGAGTCCCGCTATATCTACAAATTCTAATGTAGCGGGCGATAGCTTACTGGAATTAAATAATTTATATAAAGCATCTAGTCTTGAATCGGGTACCGATACTATGCCGACATTCGGCTCTATTGTGCAAAAAGGGTAGTTTGCCGATTCGGCACCTGCATTTGTTAGGGCATTAAATAGTGTGCTTTTACCGACGTTCGGTAGTCCTACCATACCAAGTTTCATTAAAAAAGTCCTCCTAAATTCTACATCTTATATTGTTATTTTTCTATATTTTGTAATTGATTTCTATCAAAGTTAACACCTCGTAAATGCCTTGAAAGCGCCTTCACGAGGTGTCCAGCATTAGAATTAGTTAGTATGCTATACTAATGAGCGTATTATCTCATCAACATCGCCAGCTAAAAAATCGATCGGCGGTATTTGTATCATTGTGTAACATCCTGAACGTTGTTTCATAACGGCACGAGCAGAAGAAACAAGAATTTGACCCGTAAGTGCAGGATTATTTATGCTCATATTGAATTCAACTTTCTGATTTGGAGTTGTGCCTGACATCCCCTTCCTAATAAGATTGACACCATGCCCAACATCCCTTAAATTGTCAACATCGTCAACCTTTATTACATGCGTTTCGTCATTGATGAAATAATCGTCATTGCGGATTGCCTTCTCCACTGAATCAAAGTCCGCTCCATCAGTTAATTCAACATATACCATGCGTCTATGAACACCGGAGCCAGTCGGCACAGTAATAGATAGTGCATCTTTAACTCCTGCTATCGCCTTCACCGCAACGGTATGCCCCATACTCATTCCAGGGCCGAAGTTCGTGTATGTTATGCCTTTTGGCATCATTGCCATAAGTAATGTTCTAACAACTGAATCGCTACCAGGATCCCACCCCGCAGCAGTGATGGAAGCACAATTATTTTCTTTTGCGACCTTATCTAATTTTGAACGCACATCAGCAATGCTTGAATGCATATCATAACTATCGACGGTATTGATTCCTTTTGATAATAGCGCTGATGCTACTTCGGGAACAGCACGGCTAGGTAGACATAGAATTGCTACATCAACATTGTTTAGCTCAGATACATCGTTTAAAATAGGAGCGTCTACATTAATTTTTCTTGTATCGACAATATATTCAAGGGAAAAATCGTCGCTTGCTGAAATTGCTTCATAAGCGGCTTTTCCAATATTGCCGTATCCAACGATTGCAACTTTAATCATTATATATCCCTTTCTATTACAAATAAATTTTAATAAAAACATAAAAGCGAAAATTACAATATATGCTAGAAATGAAGAACTAACCATGGATTTCTCGCATATTACTATAAATTGACCATAAAAAGTTTAACATATCCCATCAAGAAATGCAAGGCAAATAGCAGGATTTNATCATAATTCAGCTTTTACACCTAAAATATGATAAGATAAAATTAATCTGTTCATTTACTATCATATTAAAACATGGTACAATATAAATGGAGGTGTAAAATGACTAAGAAAGAACGAATATTAAAGATAATTGACGAACTGAAAATTACATATCCCGATGCTAAATGTGCACTTCATTATAGTGCGCCGCATGAATTGCTGATCGCTACACGCCTTTCAGCGCAATGTACAGATGCTAGGGTAAATATAATTACAAAAACATTATTCAATCGTTATAAGAGCCTTGAAGAATTTGCTGGTGCTAATATTGATGAACTAGAGGGAATTGTCCGACCGTGCGGATTATTTCGCACAAAGGCAAAGGATATAAAGGAAATGAGTGCAATTTTAGTTACGCAACATAATGGCGTGATTCCAGATACGATGGAAGAACTACTACAACTGCCCGGTGTTGGTCGCAAGACAGCAAACCTAATACTAGGCGATTTATATAATAAGCCGGCAGTAATCACAGATACTCATGTAATTCGAGTGTCGGGTCGGCTAGGTTTAGTAGATACTAAAGTACCGCAAAAGGTAGAGCAGCAGCTTAGGAAACTACTGCCCATAGAAGAAAGCACCATGTTCTGTCATAGAATTGTTTGGCACGGTAGGGAAGTATGCTCAGCTAGAAAACCAAAATGTGAAGAATGTTCAATTGCATTCTACTGCAACTACTTCCGACCAATGTCCGTACGGTAATGCATACCCTCAAATTTGATGGATTTTACAGATGAATACGCAGTCTCAAGCGCAGCATCAAGTGTTCCACCCCAGGCGGTTACACCGAGAACTCTACCGCCCGATGTGGTAAATTTACCAGGTGAGAATGTAGTACCTGCATGGAAGACAAAGCTATTGGATACCTGTCCTTTAGCGTCAAGACCAATTATTTCTTTACCCTTTTCATAGGCCTTGGGATAACCGCCCGAGGCCATAATTATGCATGCCGATGCTCCAACTCTCCACTTAATTTTGATTGAGTCAAGCTTTTCATCGAATACGGCATCGAATATAGTTAGCAAATCGCTCTCTAACATGGATAGCACAACTTGCGCCTCTGGATCGCCAAATCGGCAGTTATATTCTATCACTCTAGGGCCGCTAGGAGTGAGCATTAAACCGAAGTATAAGCAACCTTTGAATGTGCGACCTTCCGCCTCCATCGCACGTATTGTTGGCAGGAATATCTTTTTCATGCACTCTTTTTCAAGTCCTTTATTATAATGTGGATTAGGCGCAATAGCACCCATGCCACCAGTATTAGGCCCAATATCATTATCATAAGCACGTTTATGATCCATTGATGACATCATCGGCACAATGCTTTTACCATCAGTAAATGCTAGAACTGTTACTTCCGGACCAGTCATAAATTCTTCTATTACAATGTTGCGCCCACTTTCGCCAAAAGCTCCATCTTCAATCATGGAAGTAACTGCTTTCTTTGCTTCGTTAAAGTCTTGAGCAATAATAACACCTTTTCCAAGTGCCAATCCATCTGCCTTTATCACGATAGGATAAGTATCTTCAGATTGAATATACGTAATAGCATCATCGGCATTGTCAAATACTTCATACTTAGCGGTAGGTATATGATATTTCTTCATTAAATTTTTTGAAAAGACTTTACTACCTTCTATAATTGCTGCGGCTTTATTAGGACCGAATGTTCTAATACCAACCGCATTCAAATCATCGACAAGACCATTGGCAAGTGGCTCTTCTGGAGCAACAACTACCATGTCCGCTTCCAACTTTTTAGCTAATGATACCATTCCTTCCGTGTCGCTTACCTTTACATCAAAGCAATGGGCAAACTTTGAAATACCGCCATTACCGGGAGCGCAAAAGAGCTTCTCAACTCTAGAACTCTGTGACAATTTCATCACTATTGCGTGCTCACGGCCGCCGGATCCAACAACCAAAACTTTCATTTTATCTTTCCTCTCTATATTAATGGTGGAATAACCTAATGCCAGTGAATGCCATTGTTATGCCGTATTTGTTACACGTTTCAATTACATTATCATCTCTTATTGAGCCGCCAGGCTGTGCAATATAGCTTACACCGGACTTATGTGCACGTTCAATATTATCACCGAATGGGAAGAATGCATCGGAACCTAGAGAAACGCCGGTAACAGACTTTAGCCATTTGGATTTTTCTTCAGATGTGAATACTTCCGGACGTGTGCAAAAAGTATTTTGCCATATACCTTCATCAAGCACATCCATATAATCATCCGAAATGTAAACATCGATAGCGTTATCACGATCTGCACGACGAATATTTGGCAAGAAATCTAGGCTTAGCACTTTAGGGTGCTGCCTTAAATGCCATATATCAGCTTTATTTCCTGCTAGTCTAGTGCAATGTATCCTTGATTGCTGACCTGCACCAATTCCGATTGCTTGCCCATCTTTAGCATAGCAAACAGAATTTGACTGAGTATATTTAAGTGTAATGAGCGATATTAGTAAATCACGCTTAGCAATATCGTTCATATCTTTCGCATCGGTGATAATATTGTCCAGCATTGACGCATTAATTTTCACATCATTGCGCCCTTGTTCAAAAGTAATACCGAAAACTTGCTTTTGCTCTATTGAGGGTGGATTATAATTCGCATCTATCCTAATAATATTATATGACCCTTTTCGCTTTGATTTTAAGATAGCCAGTGCCTCATCAGTATATGATGGGGCAATTATTCCATCTGAAACTTCTCTTGCTATCATTGTAGCAGTAGATGCGTCGCATTCATCTGATAGCGCAATAAAATCGCCATATGAAGACATCCGATCTGCGCCACGTGCCCTTGCATATGCGCATGCTAAGGGTGATAGCTTCAAATCATCGACGAAGTATATCTTCTTCAATGTGTCAGTTAGAGGTAAGCCCACAGCAGCGCCCGCCGGACTAACATGTTTAAATGACGTCGCAGCAGGAAGACCCGTGGCTTCCTTTAATTCTTTTACTAATTGCCATCCATTAAAGGCATCAAGCAAATTTATATAACCGGGATTGCCATTCAAAATTTCGATTGGTAGTTTACCATTCTGCGTAAAGATTCTCGCTGGTTTTTGATTAGGATTGCATCCATATTTAAGTTGTAACTCGCTGCTCATTATATCGCACCTTTCATTTTATTACATCTATTGATTCTTATTAACAATACGATAATCTTGCATACTTCCGTCAATTGACATATATTGCACGAATAAAGATACTTTGTTCTCCTTATTTAAGCTATTCCATATCAAGCTTGTGAAACTATCTATATCGTCATCAATTGCGATCGTCTTAGGCTCACCTTTGAATGAGGGGAGGGGATTACCATCACATTTATATGTATGAATAAATTTGCCCTGCCCATTTAGAGGGTTTGAATATTCATAGAAAAACCGTTCGCAAGATTGAGCGTTTCCGTTTGAACTTTTTAGTATAGATAAGGAGTAGGAAAGTTCATTGTTGCAAGTTGTAATGATTCCTGAAATTCGTGGAGTGTAATTCGGTTTATCTGGTTCGAATTCTCGTGTTCTTAATGCGCTTGCAAATGTATCTCCTTGCTGCAAATACTCATAGATAGTATCAGTTTGATCGCCGTTCGTCACTATATGCACATCACCAATTTTTCTAACTGGGGAATATATTATCAAGGATGGATCCGTTAACTTCGACTCATCAAATGCCTGAGTCTTAATTCCATCGCTAGTTTTTACAAAAACACGATTTCTGCTATTTTCGCTCCTGCCCATAATGAAATAGGCAATAACAGCGCTTTTGCCGTCGTTACTTTTACCGATTATTATCCCTCTACCAGGATAGGGATTATTGTCCAAAAACTTATCAATTGATTTCATTTATTACTCCTTATTCAATAATATATGCTCGCCCATTGATTACTTCAATTTTTCCCTCGCATAATAGGGATACTGCTCTCGGGAGTATCTTCCATTCAGCTTCTTCCATTACACGTTTTTGTAATGTTTCGGGGGTATCGCTGCGCTTGACATCAACAGCCTTTTGTAAAATAATCGCCCCAGCATCCGCCACCTCGTTAACGAAGTGCACCGTCGCACCGGTAACTTTCACACCGCAGGCTAATGCGGCTTCATGAACTTTTAATCCGTAGAATCCGTCACCACAGAATGAGGGTATTAGCGACGGATGGACATTGAGAATACGGTATTGATATTTGTCGGTCAACGATTTAGACAATATACTCATAAAGCCAGCAAGAACAATTATATCTGCATTAACTTCATCTAATGCGATGGCTAAAGCTTCACCATAACTATCGTTATTGGCATAATCTTTTTTACTCACGATAATAGACGGTATGCCATTCTCTTTTGCTCTTTCCAGTGCATAAGCATCCGGATTGCTTGATATTACACATGAAATTTTACCGCCCGTGATTTCGCCTTTTTTCTGCGCATCGATTAAAGCCTGTAAATTTGTTCCTCCTCCCGATACTAAAACAACTATGTTTAACATAGAACAATCCCGTCCTCACCATCGTATAATTCACCGATGATATATGCATTTTCGCCACTTTTCTTTAATGATTCTAATGCCTTATCTGCATCGTCTTTATCAACTACAATGCTCATTCCGACACCCATATTGAAAGTATTGAACATATCATTAAGGGGTATATTCCCTGCTGATTTGATTAAATCGAAAATAGGTAGAATATCAATGCTTGATAGTTCAACTTTCGCCGATATTCCTTTAGGGAGTGAGCGGGGAATATTCTCATAGAAACCGCCGCCAGTAATATGCGCAATTGACTTAACCTTTACTTCTGATAATAGATTCAATATTGGTTTTACATAGATTTTAGTCGGTGTTAAAAGAGCCTCACCTAGTGAAGTCGATAATTCTGGGATATGCCTTAACATATTAGTGTCGCTTGTGCTAAAAACTTTTCTCACTAGGGAAAAACCATTTGAATGCACACCGCTAGAGGCAATTCCTATTATAACATCGCCTGCTTTTTGCGTTGAAATATCAATGATTTCCGATTTATCGACCACGCCAACGCAGAATCCAGCTACATCGTACTCATCTTCGGGGTAGAATCCCGGCATTTCAGCAGTTTCACCGCCGATTAAGGCGCAATCCGATTCGACACAGCCTTGTGCTATTCCGCTTACAATCTCAGCGACTCTTTCCGGTACATTCTTACCAACGGCGATATAGTCAAGGAAGTATAATGGTTTTGCACCACTGCAAACTATATCATTTGCGCACATTGCTACACAGTCTATTCCAATTGTATCATGTTTATCTATGTTGAATGCTATCTTAAGCTTCGTTCCGACGCCGTCCGTTCCCGATACTAATACGGGATTTTTAATTCCAGTTAAATCAAGCTCAAATAAACCACCAAATCCACCAATACCGGATAGGACACCTTTTGTTGTTGTTCTTGCAATATGCGACTTCATCAGCTCTACCGCCTTATATCCAGCGGTTACGTCAACGCCAGCATCTTTATAACTATCGCTATAACTTTTCATGCATTTTCTCTCCAATCTCTATTTAACCGTGCTATTTATCTTTGCCTCAAATTTATCTTTTTGTTCGCATTGCGGTATCTCCGCAGGATAATTACCTGTAAAGCATCCATCACAGAATTCACAATTTGCGTTTTCTGCAATGCGATTCACGCTATCGACACTAAGATATCCTAAACTGTCCGCACCAATATGATTTTTTATTTCTTCCTCCGACATTCGGCAAGCAATTAACTTGTCCCTGCTATCGATATCGGTACCAAAGTAACATGGATTTAAAAATGGGGGACAGGAAATTCTAATATGAACCTCTGTTGCTCCAGCCTCACGAAGAAGAGTTACTATTCTACCGATAGTTGTACCTCTAACAATAGAATCGTCGATTAATACAACACGCTTACCTTTTACATTAGCTTTAATTACATTGAGCTTAATATGGACGGAGCGCTCTCTCTCCCTTTGTGTTGGCTGTATAAATGTTCTACCAACATACCTATTCTTTATAAAACCTACACCATAGGGGATGCCTGACTGTTGTGAAAATCCGAGCGCAGCATCAAGCCCCGAATCGGGAACGCCGATTACGACATCCGCTTGAACAGGATGTTCAAGTGAAAGATAATGCCCTGCTCTTATTCGTGCACGGTGAACACTTGCTCCCTCTAAAGTGGAATCGGGTCTTGCAAAATATACAAACTCAAAGACGCATAATTTGCATTTATTCCCGCAATGTGTTTCTATTGAGCGAATTCCTTTATCGTCAATTATAACGATCTCACCCGGCTTAATATCTCTGACAAATTCGGCGCCTATGCCATCGAGTGCGCAAGACTCTGATGCGACTACATAACCGCCATCTATCGTACCCAAACATAACGGACGGAATCCTAGTGGATCCCTAGCTGCTATTAATTTTTTTGGAGACATCATCACTATTGAATATGCACCTTTTAATCGGAACATCGCTTTTTCGAGTGCTTCTTCAATAGATTTAGTCTGAATCCTTTGTTCGGTAATTGCATATGAAATTACTTCAGTATCATTCGTTGTGTGAAAAATACCGCCGTTTAATTCATATTCTGAGCGCAATTCCTTCGAATTAGTTAATTTACCATTATGAGCAATAGCCATAGGACCTTTTATATGCCTCACAACTAAAGGCTGCGAATTAGATCTATTAGCTTTATCAGCTGTTGAATATCTAACATGGCCGATTGCGATTTTCCCTTTACCGAGCTTTTCAAGCACATCTTTAGTGAATACATCGCACACCAACCCTAAATCCCTGTGATAACTAAGTATTCCATCATCGTTAGTTACTATACCGCAACTTTCTTGTCCACGATGCTGAAGTGCATAAAGAGCAACATAGGTATCTGCTGCAACATCAGAAACTTCATTTGTATATATCCCGAATACGCCACACTCCTCATGGAGTTGTTCCATTATAAATACCTCCAAATTTTCTTATACCAAGTAGCGATTATTCTCCTAGTAGTCTGCGCATTATTTCCTTATATGCGTCTTCCTCTCCGCCTAAATCACGTCTGAATCTATCTTTATCGAGTTTTTCCCCTGTTTTAGAATCCCAGAAGCGACATGTATCAGGTGAAATTTCATCAGCTAGGATAACTGTCCCGTCGCTAGTTCTTCCGAATTCTAATTTGAAATCAATTAATTCAATGCCGAGATCGTTTAGATATGCAGTGAGCAGTTCGTTAATCTTAAATGAGTAATCTGCAATAATTTTTAACTCATCTTCAGTAGCCAGCTCCATTGCGGCAATATGATACTCATTTATCATAGGATCGCCTAAAGAATCGTCCTTATAGCAATATTCAAGCACGGTCTTAGATAACTTTGTTCCCTCAGCTAATCCTAGCCTTTTTGATAATGAGCCTGCTGCTATATTACGAACGATAACTTCAATCGGTATAATGGAAGCTTTTTTCACGATTGTTTCCCTATCGGAGATTTCTTCTACAAAATGCGTTGGAACACCATTTTTCTCAAGGTATTGCATTAGGTGATTGGTTACACGGTTATTTATAATACCTTTATCGTTTATTGTGCCTTTTTTCTTACCATCAAATGCGGTTGCATCGTCCTTATAATCTACGATGTAAAGATTTTCGTTATCTGTTGTAAAAACTTTTTTAGCTTTTCCCTCATAGAGTAATGTCGTCTTTTTCATAATGATCTCCTTTTATAATTATAGATTTTGTGATTCTTCCATGACTTTTTTGTCCTTTTCTAATACTGCCTCCACCATATCTTTCTTAAACTTCATCAGCTTATCTGCTACATTATCATCGCTGACTGCTAGAATTTGTGCGGCTAGCAATGCCGCATTTTCAGCCCCGTCAATTGCAACAGTGGCAACAGGTATGCCGCTTGGCATTTGCACGGTTGAAAGTAGAGCATCTAATCCGTCTAAAGTCGAAGATTTTATTGGAATCCCAATTACGGGCAGGGTAGTATGTGCGGCAAGTACACCCGCTAAATGAGCGGCTTTACCTGCGGCGGCTATAATTACGCCAAAGCCATTTTCTTTTGCATTAGTTGCAAAGGTGCTAGCTTGTTCCGGCGTGCGATGTGCAGAAAGAACATGTGCCTCATATTCTATACCAAACTTCTTTAATGTAGTGCATGCCCCCGTAATGATAGGGAAGTCGCTATCACTCCCCATTATAATTGCTACTTTCTTCGTCATTTCACATTCCTCCATGTTTTATTCAAAAAAAATAAACTGCGACAAGGTATGCCACAGCTTAATATACATTTATGGTGCGATAGGATACGGCGAATTTGTATAACTACAAAAAGCCGACCATTTATAACAATTATGAATATACCTAGTGCTCTTGATAGCAAATCCCATCACGCAACACCTTTCAACCAAGAATAAATTGCATTTAAACAATAAACACATACTTATATATTATACTATATTTGCAGAAATATCAAGGTTAAAAGTGGAGAAAAGACATGTTCACAATATAGCTATAATATGCAAGTTGTACAAATTATAAATACAATGACAACTTATTTATACTTACTATTTTTCCTGATTCCTATTATATAAGTATAAATAGAAAACAATGGCGACCATAAAGGGGAAAAACAACAAGCTGGATCTTCCATATGTAGATGGGTTGGGTTCTTTTATTGATGTTTTTTTGGCATCTCCACTAATGGCGCTAGAGACAGGGATAGTGTCCATATTAGAATTATCTATGCTTGGATTAGTATACTCGTCTTGACGTTCACTAGGTGCACTAAATTGCGAAGATGTTGTCATATTGGAATCATCAACTTTTGAAGAGACTACAGTAGTTGTTGAAATTAGATGGGAAGTTACCGCCGTGGTTTCCGTTGAGATTGTCGATGTAGAACTCGTTGTAGTAGTTGTTGGTGTAGAACTCGTTGTAGTAGTTGTTGGTGTAGTGCTTTCTTTTATTTCTAAAGGTAGATTAGATAGGACAATTTCACTCCCCGTTGGAGCAAAATCTATAATACCATTTCTAACTTCTACATTTGATGCTAAATTCGTTAGCGAATGTAGATAAGATGATTCTTCATTGCAGTGATTATTGCTATATTTATAAATATAGAGAAGCTCACCATCACTATAATGTTTAGAAACATCGATTTTCAACCTTGCAAATGGCGGGGGAGAGCCGGCTAAAGTCAATGAAGACATTGTTGCAGAATCAGAATTGAGGGGAGTAAGATCAGCACTCAAATTAAAACTACTGCAATATGATGAGGGCAGTATATTGGAGAAACTCCATTCATAAAGGAATCGATCATCAGCATTGACAATTGTAAAGTTGACACTACTACCGATCGGTATACTGTTAAATACATCACTGTCGAGTGTGATGACTTCGCTCAGCACAAATGTCGAATCTTCACCCGATTTAAAGGAATCGACAATCTCATCAGTGGCGATATCGCTCCTTACAATAGTAAAATTAGGATTCCCAGTGGCGGAAACATATGCACTGGGCATTATCTTATCTAATCCGGCTATCCACTTAATTTGATTATTATTACAGATTATCGCAGAAATTTTAGGACAGTTATTAACATTTAAATGTGTTATATCGTTATCGGGGACTTCTATCGCTATTATATTTGAGAAATCCGACAAATCGAGATCGCCTCTTATTTGGCAATTATTTAGGCTAATCGCCACAACTCTTTTATTGGCCGAACTATCCCATCTCACACCATGCCATTTCATCGGATCGCTTATATCCCATTTCAGATGTTGATTCCCATTGAGGTAAAATCGTATTAGCTTTTGGTAATCATTATCACTATACCCCTCAGGTGTCGGATAATCATATGCATGTGCATGCATAGCGTCAAATTCTATCACAGGAAAGAGAAGAATAGCGGCACAAATAACTCCAATAAACTTATTAATTAACGACAATACTATCACCCTACCAATCTTTTAGCACAATCCCCACACCTGGATATGTGTCAACTATTTTACAAGCGTACCATTAAATAATAATACTATTGTCGATTATTGTCAATACTTGTAGTAAATAAATTTGATTTTCTTCTACAAAGCGAGCATATTACTAATTATAATCAATCTTTTCTGCTAAACTACTTGCAATGATATGATTTAAGTGTTATAATATTAACGCATTACGCACATCTTGTCTTTATGAGCATGGTTCCTCCTTATAAATGGAGGTAGCTTATATTGAATTTTAAATCAGACAGGATGGAGGATAATAAACCAAAACAGGAGGAAAAAACATATGGCAGTAGTATCAATGAAGCAACTTCTTGAAGCTGGTGTTCATTTCGGGCATCAAACAAGAAGATGGAACCCTAAGATGGCTCCGTACATTTTCACGGAGAGAAACGGGATTTACATTATCGATCTTCAAAAGACGGTAAGAAAACTTGAGGAAGCCTATAATTTTATACGTGAGGTCGCTGAAAATGGCGATAACGTGCTTTTTGTAGGAACAAAAAAACAAGCAGCTGACTCAATTAGAGATGAAGCGGTAAGGGCAGGAGCACATTATGTAAATGCTCGTTGGCTCGGTGGTATGATGACGAACTTTACTACAATGCGCAGAAGGATCAAAAGGCTAGAACAGCTCCGTAAGATGGAGGAAGAAGGCATATTTGAACTTCTACCTAAAAAAGAAGTAATGAAATTAAATCACGAAATAGATAAACTTGAAAAGTTCCTTGGTGGTATTAAGACAATGGATAAGTTACCCGGCGCTCTTTTCATAGTTGATCCAAGAAAAGAAAAAATAGCAGTTGCTGAAGCGAAGAAGCTAGGTATTCCGATAGTTGCTATTGTGGATACAAATTGCGACCCTGACGATATCGACTATGTTATTCCAGGTAATGACGATGCAATTCGTGCAGTTAAACTTCTATCTGCTACAATGGCTAATGCCATTCTAGAGGGCAGGCAAGGCTTCCAAGATAGTGATGAAGAAGCAGAAGCTATTGAAGTTGAAGATGTAGCAGAAGAGGCGACCGAAGAATAAAGTAATAGATATTGGAGGAATATATTATGGCGAATATTACAGCAAAGTTAGTTGCGGAACTCCGTGAAAAGACCGGTTCCGGTATGATGGATTGTAAAAAAGCATTGGTTGAAACCGATGGCGATATGGAAAAGGCAATTGCAGTTCTACGTGAAAAAGGACTTGCTGCTGCCGCAAAACGTTCAGGTAGGATCGCTGCTGAAGGATTAATCATTGCAAAAGTCGACGAAGCAAAGAATGTTGGAGTTGTCCTTGAAGTCAATTCCGAAACTGACTTTGTAGCGAAGAATGAGCAATTTGCAGAATTTGTAGAGGCAGTAGCTAATACAGTAATAAATGAGAATCCTGCTGATATTGACGAACTTGGAAATTGCAAGTTAACGGGTTCAGATCAGACTGTTGCTGAAGAATTGACAAATAAGATTTCAACAATCGGTGAAAATCTAAAGATTAGACGTTTTGAAAGACTTGAAGGTAATTTAGTTGCATATACTCATGGTGAGGGAAGAATCGGTGTAATTGTTGAACTTGAAACCGATATTGATCCAGCTAATGATGAGTTAAAGCAATGTGGAAAAGATGTTGCATTGCAAGTAACGGCAATGAATCCGCAGTATCTTAGCAAGGATTCTGTTCCAGCAGAAACAATCGAGAGTGAGAAAGAAATTCTTAGAGCACAAGTGGTAAAAGAGGGCAAGCCAGAGCATATAGCAGATAAGATTGTTATGGGCAAAATGTCGAAGTTCTATAAGGAAAATTGCCTGTTAGAACAAGCATTTGTTAAAGATGGCGATATCAACGTTAAAAAGCATGTTGATGGTGTAGCATCATCACTTGGTGGTACAATTAAGATCGTGAACTTCGTTAGATATGAGAAAGGCGAGGGACTCCAAAAAAGAGAAGACAACTTCGCTGATGAAGTAGCAGAAATGATGAAGTAGATTTTTATAAGAAAGCACAAGTGATATATGCTTGTGCTTTTTTTCTTGTACAGATATAATTGTATTGTAAAAATATGGTTTTATTAATGCTATTGATGGCTCATAACTACATTTACTCACATTAAATTATCAAATTTCGCATTTATGCCTTTACAGAACTACCGTAATATTGTAAAATAAGAGTAATGCTATTTAATAAACGGCTATATTTTAAGTGTAGCTTCGTATTTATAAGAATTTATAGTGCGGAATTCACAATGACATACGCACAGTGAGAATGCACTATAAAATATATTTGTGCTGTTGTGCGACGGCGGAATGGATGTGTATATGCAATCAAAGTATAAGAGAGTTTTATTAAAATTAAGTGGTGAGGCGCTATCGGGTGATAAGAAATTCGGGCTTGACTACGATATTATGGATGACATATGTAGAAGTATTAAGCGCAGTGCCGATCTCGGCGTAGAGGTTGGGATAGTTGTAGGCGGGGGGAATTTCTGGCGTGGCAGAACAAGCGGCGCTATGGACCGCACAAGAGCGGATCATATTGGGATGCTTGCTACGACAATGAATGCCCTTGCTGTTGCAGATGTGCTTGAGGAACTCGGCTCAACTGTTAGAGTGCAAACTGCGATTAGTATGCAACAGGTTGCAGAACCATATATAAGAAATAGGGCAGTAAGACATCTTGAAAAGGGCAGAATCGTAATTTTTGGTTGTGGAACGGGCAATCCTTTCTTCTCTACCGATACAGCATCCGCATTGCGTGCGGCTGAAATGGAGGCGGAAATCCTTCTGAAAGCGACAATGGTGGATGGGATTTATGATAAAGACCCAAAGCTTTATTCTGACGCAGTAAAATACGAAAACCTTACTTTTAGTGAAATTTTAGTTAACAAACTGGAAGTTATGGATAGTACCGCTGCGGCAATGTGTAAAGATAATGGAATTCCGATTAGAGTATTTGATTTAAGTGCTCCAGATAACATTTATAAAGCAATAATGGGTGAAAAAGTGGGCACTCTTGTTAAGGAGGAAAAGTAATGAAAGCAGATCTTAATATCGCAAAAGAAAAAATGGGTAAATGTATTGATTCGTTGCAATATGAATTGTCATCAATTAGGGCGGGAAGGGCAAACCCTGCGGTACTCGACAAAATCCTTGTTGATTATTACGGGACACCTACAAATATCAACCAAATGGCGGCAATTTCTGTTACGGAAGCTAGAGTCCTAGCGATTCAACCATGGGATGCGACAGCATTGCAAGCTATTGAGAAAGCTATTCAAGCATCGGATCTCGGTATTAACCCAACAAATGACGGTAAAGTTATCCGTGTCGCATTCCCTCAATTAACTGAGGAAAGAAGAAAAGAACTTGTTAGATTAGTCAGCAAATACGGTGAAGAATCAAAAATCTCCGTTAGAAATGTTCGCCGTGAAGCACTCGATAAATTCAAACAAATGAAAAAGGATTCTGAAATTACTGAAGATGAACTTAAAGGTATAGAAAAAAGTGTGCAAAATATTACGGATGATTATGTAAAGAAAATTGATGATATAGTTGCAGAAAAGCAAGAGGAAATCATGTCAATATAAATCGTTTGAATGGATGATGAAATGGCTAAAGAAAAAATGAGCTCATTGCCGCAACACATTGGCATCATAATGGATGGTAACGGCAGATGGGCAAAAAAACGTGGTCTCCCACGTAAGTTCGGTCACCGTCAAGGAGCAAAGGCATTTCGCAAAGTTGTAAGATATTGCAAAGAAAAAGGCATAAGGTGTTGCACCTTTTATGCCTTTTCAACTGAAAATTGGAGTCGACCGCAAGATGAAGTAGATGCGATTATGTCGTTAATGAAAGAATATCTAGACGAAGTAAGATCATATCTAGATGAGGAAGTTCGTGTTATTTTCATTGGTGATAGAACTAAATTAGACCATGAAATACAACAAAAAATGAATGCGCTTGAAGAAGACTCTAAGCATTTCAGCTCAATGACTCTAGGTATTGCCGTCAATTATGGAGGAAGGGCGGAAATTGCAAATGCTGCGAAGTCCATTGCTGAGCAAGTATGTGATGGAAATTTAGATTTATCGTCGATTGATGAGAATACTTTTTCACAATATCTATATACATCGCAAATGCCCGATGTTGACTTAATCATTCGCCCAAGTGGTGAGTATAGGATATCTAATTTCTTGCTATGGCAATCAGCATATGCAGAATTTATTTTCATGAAGAATATTCTATGGCCTGATTTTTCGGAAAAAGATATGGATAAAGCATTAGACGAATTTGCACGTCGTAATAGAAGATTTGGTGGGGTGTGAAAATGGCAAAAAGGGTCATATCAGCCTTTGTTGGCCTTATAATTTTAGGGATTATCTTAGTGTTTTATAATACTATTGTATTAAATATAGCAATAGCGCTTATTGCGGTTATAGCTACATATGAGTTGCTTCTAGCGACAAATTATTTAGACAATAAGTTAATTTCTGCTGTATCATTGCTATTTGTTGCAACGGTTCCTTTTCTTCAGACAAGATTCCTTGCTAACAATATCGGCGCTGTAATGTTTGCCTTTATAGCTGCATTATTTCTGATAATGATTCTGCATAGCGAGAGCGTTAGGATAGAACAGGTCGGATTAGTATTTATGGTGTCGACATTGATACCATTCTCTTTAAGTACGCTCATTTTAATTAGAAATGCATCACCCAAACATGCTGTATTTTTATTGCTTCTTACAATGGCCGGTGCTTGGATAGGCGATACTGGTGCTTTTTTCGTCGGGAGTTTTCTTGGGAAAAACAAGCTTGCACCTAAAATAAGCCCAAACAAGACTATTGAAGGTTTGATAGGTGGAGTCCTATCAACATCAATTTTCTTTATTATAATGGGGCTCATATATATGAGGCTTAATAGCGATATAAATTTAAATCTAATACCACTAGCGATATTGGGTGGAGTGTGTACATTATTTGGAGTGATGGGCGACTTGTCGGCATCGATAATAAAAAGGCAATGCAATATTAAGGATTTCGGCTCAATTATGCCGGGGCATGGTGGAGTACTTGATAGGTTCGATAGCATCCTGTTCGTTGCGCCGCTCATGTATATAACTTTGAGAGTTTCACAAGTTATATAATAGCCTTAATTAGAAAGTTGGATTTATATAATGAAGTCAATTACCATTCTAGGTTCTACGGGTTCTATTGGAACACAGGCATTAGATGTCGCAAGGGCGCATAATATTAGAATCGATGCTATTGCAGCAAATCAAAATGTTGAGCTGCTTGAGCGACAAGCTAGGGAATTTTCGCCTAAGTATGTTGCGATATTCGATGAAGGAAAATATAAGGAACTTAAAAATTCACTTGCTGATACAAATATTGCAGTAGTCGCAGGCATGGATGGTGTATGTGAGATCGCCACCATTGATAGTACCGATATAGTGCTCAATAGCGTTGTAGGAATGGTCGGACTAGAGCCGACTTTAACTGCGATTCATGCGGGCAAAGACATTGCATTAGCAAATAAAGAAACTTTAGTCGCTGGCGGTAAGATAGTTACCAATGCAGCAAAAAAGCATGGAGTGAAGATTCTCCCTGTTGACAGTGAACATTCGGCAATATTTCAGTGTTTACAGGGTAATAATAAGTCAGAGGTAAATAAATTAATACTTACAGCATCGGGAGGTCCTTTTTTTGGATTGACTAAAAAAGATCTAGAAGATGTCACTAAAGAGCAAGCGTTGAAACATCCGAATTGGAACATGGGAGCAAAGATAACTATTGATTCGGCAACATTGATGAATAAAGGGCTTGAACTTATCGAGGCTATGTGGCTATTTGATATGGAGCCTGAAAATATAGAAATTGCTGTCCATAGGCAGAGCATTGTGCATTCGTTAGTAGAATATGTCGACTATTCAGTGATCGCTCAACTAGGCATTCCCGATATGAGGATTCCGATACAGTATGCACTGACTTACCCTAATAGAATGCCTTGCCCGACGGGAAGGTTGAATCTTTTTAACTGTGGCAACCTAACTTTTGAAAAGCCCGACTACGATACATTCATCTGTTTAAAAGCAGCTATAAAGGCTGCAAAGCATGGTGGGATTTCTTCTTGCGTTGCGAATTCAGCAAATGAGCAAGCAGTTGAACTGTTTTTAAATGATGAAATTACTTTTTTAAAAATTGGTGAACTTGTAATGGGCGCAGTCGAGGAATTAGCCGGATTAGAGAATAATTCGCTTGATGATATATTGACGGCGGACAAAATAGCAAGAGAGTATGTAATAAAGCATGGGCAAGGCGCCTAATAACCGATTGGAAGGACTGACTATATGCAAGTGATCATAGCGATTATCGTTTTTGGAGTGATTATTGCCATACATGAGTTTGGGCATTTCACAGTTGCGAAACTCTGCAATATTAGGGTGAATGAATTCGCAATTGGGATGGGCCCCGCTATTATAAAACGCCGTAAAGGCGNAACCCTTTACGCAGTGAGAGNAATACCAATTGGTGGTTATGTTAAAATGGAAGGCGAGGACGAATCAAGCGAAGATGATAGGGCGTTTAATAAGAAGCCTGTTTATCAGCGCATTCTTGTTGTTGTCGCCGGCGCAGTAATGAATTTGTTACTTGGCTTCATTATTATTTTTGTTGCAACTCTGATGAGTAAAGGTATTAGTACGACGGTAATTGCGAGTTTTAATGAAAATGCTGCTAGCCATGAAAGCGGATTACAAGTCAACGATAAAATCCTAAAAATAAATGGCAGGCGGATTTTTGTCGATGCAGATATTGTCTTTGAACTACTCAATGATGAGGACGGCATTACGCAGATGGTTGTCGAGAGAAATGGGGATAAGATTCATCTTAACGATGTAAAATTCGATATAGAAAAGAACGAAGATGGCACGCAAAGCATTAATTTCGACTTTATGGTTTACGGGCAGAAAAAGAATTTTACGAATATTATGAAATTTACTGCAAACAAAACAGTTTCAACTGCACGAATAATCTGGATAACTTTAACAGACTTAATCAAAGGCAAATACGGCATAAATGATCTATCTGGGCCGATCGGAGTGGTCGATGCCATTGGGCAAGCATCATCAATGGGCTTAGTGGAACTCCTTGCGCTTGCATCATTTATCACGATAAATGTCGGTATCTTTAACCTGTTACCCATACCGGCGCTTGACGGAGGGCGTATTGTATTCCTTGTAATAGAAGGAATAAGGCGAAAGCCGATAAAACCCGAATACGAAGGGTACGTACACTTTATTGGGCTAGCACTGTTATTGATATTAATGTTAGTTGTTAGTGTTAGCGATATCGTAAAATTATTTTAGGTGGTAAATATGAAAAGGCAAGTAATACCGGTCAAGGTTGGCGATTTACAAATCGATGGTAAAAAGATTTATATTCAGTCGATGTTAAGCCGGCCCGCTAGTAATATAGATGCAAATGTTCTTCAAGCCATTGAACTTGAAGAAGCAGGTTGTGAAATTCTACGAGTTGCAATTCCCAACATGGAAGCAATTAGTCTCATCAATGCCATTAAAGATAGAATCAGAATTCCATTAGTAGCTGATATTCATTTTGATTACCGCCTAGCACTTGCGGCAATTGATGCTGGGATTGACAAGATTCGCATAAATCCAGGTAACATTGGCGATGATGATAGAGTCCGTCAAGTTGCGAATGCATGCAAATCGGCAAATGTTCCTATTAGAATAGGTGTTAATGCTGGATCGCTAGAAAGAGAAATCTTAAAGAAGTATAAAGCGCCGACTAGCCATGCTTTGGTTGAGAGTGCCATGAACCATGTTTCCTTATTAGAAAGACACGATTTCCATGATATAGTTATATCTATAAAATCGTCGAACGTGAACACTATGGTAGAGTCATATAGGCTACTAGCAAAGAAATGTGATTACCCTCTACATCTAGGAGTTACCGAAGCGGGAACTGAGAGAATGGGGTTAATTAAATCGGCTATCGGGATTGGTAGTCTACTTCTTGACGGTATAGGTGAAACAATTAGAGTATCGTTAACTGCCGATCCAATTAAAGAAATTAGAGCTGCAAAAGATATTTTACGCAGTATTGGCAGATATGGCGGCATTGAAATCATCTCATGCCCAACATGCGGCAGAACAAATATTGACTTAATTTCCCTAGCTAATGAAGTTGAAAATGCTTTATCCGGACTTGATAAAGACATTAAAGTAGCTGTGATGGGCTGTGCCGTTAATGGACCTGGTGAAGCGAGGGAAGCAGATATTGGTATTGCCGGTGGGAATGGCAATGTATTGATATTTAAGCATGGTGAAATCCTGAGGAAAGTAAAAGAGCAAGACGCATTAAGCGAATTAATTAAAGAAATTGAACAAATGTAGGGCTGGAGGTAGTAATGGCCAAGAGTTCTAAGTATGGATTAAATAATAGGACGATAAGCGCCCAATTCGGGGGGTATATAAATAACATTCCTACCGATATTAAGAGCGGAGAAATAAAAAAGATTACATATGATAAGGAAAATGCCTTTTTACAAGTAGAGGCGAAATTTTCGAATCTAGTTAAGTATAAGGATAAATGCGCCTTTGAAACGATGATTTCAAGGGCTTTTTCGCTTGCAAATGTAAATTTATGTGCTAAATATCCACCGGAATTGCTAACATCGGATTTTCTGCCCGAATTAGTAAATAACTTAAAAAATGAAATAGGCGTTGTAAATGGCTTTTTGAACGATGCTAAAGCGGATTTGCAAGGGGACACATTAACAATTTATCTAGCTAATGGCGGTAAAGAAATCCTAACACAAGCCAATTTTTCGATACATTTATCTGTTCTAATAAAAAAACAGTTTTCTAGAAGTGTAAATGTTCTGCTTGATGGAGTCACTAAAATTTCAGATAATGAACATCAAAAGCGGCTGGAAAAAGCGGATATTCCAGTTGTTAAACCGACTATTTCCGATAATGGAGTTAATTCTAAACGTGTTAAAGCGGCATTTAAAGGATTGCCATTCGTCGAGAATAGCGCTATCTTAATTGCGGGAAGAAAATTTACCACAAAGCCGATAGATTTATCCGAAGTAACTGAAGAATCAGGTAGAGTTACAGTATGGGGAGATGTTTTTTCTGTCAGGGAGAGGGTCACAAGAGATGGCTCTATGGTTATATTCTCAATTTATTTCACCGACTATACTGGCTCTCAGGTTCTGAAAGTTATTGTGCCCGTCGGGGAGGCTGCCCCATACCGAAAATTACAGAAAGATACAACATTAATTGCACGTGGACAGGTATCGTACGATAAATATGATAGAGAAATTAATATCCGTCCTAATGATATTATGATGGTAAAGAAAATTGAAGAAGTTGACGAATCACAGGAAAAACGCGTTGAATTGCATTTGCACACTAATATGTCATCAATGGATGGCATTACGCCAGCAAAAAAGCTAATTGAACGTGCATTTACTTGGGGGCATAAAGCAATTGCAATTACCGACCATGGAGTGGTACAAGCCTTCCCCGAGGCAATGTCGACAGTTGATAAGATTCGAGCAAATGGCGGAGAATTTAAGTTGATTTACGGTGTGGAGGCATATGCTGTTAATGACTGCATTCTAGCCGTCGATGGAGATGCGAACCCATCACTCCACGATGAAATTATCGTGTTCGATATTGAAACAACGGGTCTTAGCGCTAAAAGTGAGAAAATGACGGAAATAGGCGCAGTCAAACTTAAAAACATGGAGATAATCGATACTTTTAATACATTAATTAACCCCCAAAAGCCTATACCCCCAAAGATTACAGAGATAACTGGCATTACAGATAATATGGTGAAAGATGCACCGAAAGAAATAGATGCATTAAAGGAATTTGAAAAGTTCTGCGGTGATTGCAGAGTGTTAGTTGCGCATAATGCCTCTTTCGATACCTCGTTTATGAAATCCGCATATGAACGCAATCAAATGCAATATGACTTTACTGCGGTGGACACACTAGTCATGTCAAGAAGTATGCTCACTTCGTTGAAAAGTCATAAGCTAAACATTATCGCAAAACACCTAAAGCTTGATGATTTCCGTCACCATAGAGCAAGCGATGATGCAAACGTACTCGCACAAATTTTTGTTATTTTACTTAAAAGATTGATTGAAGATAAAGGCATTTCCCAACTGTCGGAAATCAACTATTCATTAGGGGATACCGATGTTAAATCCCTATTTACAAACCATCAGATTATTTTAGTAAAGAACAAAACCGGTCTTAAAAATCTGTATAAATTAATTTCCGATTCGCACATAAAATACTTTAAGAAAAGACCACGCATACCGAAATCGGAGCTTATTAAACATCGTGAAGGACTGATAATTGGTAGTGCTTGTGAGGCGGGGGAATTGTACACCGCCATTAAACAAGGCAAGCAATGGTCAGAATTGTGTGATATAGCTAAGTTCTATGATTATTTAGAAATTCAACCAATAGCAAATAACGAATTTATGATTAGGAATAATATCGTCAAGAGCGAGAATGAACTACGTGAAAACAATAAAACAATAGTACGACTAGGCGAGAAACTTGGTATACCTGTAGTTGCAACTTGTGATGTGCATTTCCTAGATAAGAAAGATTCGGTATCTAGAGCCATTTTAATGGCAGGATTAAACTTTAAAGATGCTGATGACCAGCCACCACTTTATTTTAAGACAACAACTGAAATGCTTGAAGAGTTCGCTTATTTAGGTGAGGAAAAGGCATATGAAGTTGTAGTGAAAAATACTAATCTAATCGCTGATATGGTAGATGATGATGTTAGGGCAATTCCTAAAGGTACATACACTCCCGAAATTGAAGGAGCCGCCGAGGATTTGCAAAGAATTACTTGGGATACTGCACGTAGGGTTTACGGTGACGACTTGCCCGATATTGTTAGCCAAAGGCTGGACAAAGAGCTATCTGCGATTATAAAGCATGGATTCTCTTCACTTTACATTGTTTCTCAAATGCTTGTTGCAAAATCCGAGGAGTGCGGCTATCTTGTCGGCTCAAGGGGATCGGTCGGTTCGTCATTTGTTGCTACAATGTCCGGCATATCGGAGGTTAATCCACTTCCGCCGCATTACGTTTGCCCAGAATGTCAACATAGTGAGTTCTTTGCTGATGGCTCAGTTGGTTCGGGATATGACTTACCGCAGAAAGACTGTCCTAATTGCGGCGCTAATATGAACAGAGATGGGCATGATATACCGTTTGAAACTTTCTTAGGGTTTGACGGGGATAAAGCGCCGGATATAGATCTAAACTTCTCTGGTGAATATCAAGCAATGGCACATAAATATACGGAGGAAATTTTCGGCCCTGAATATGTCTTCAAGGCAGGAACAATTTCCACAGTTGCGGATAAAACTGCATATGGTTTCGTTAAAAACTACCTAGCAGAACGTGATATAGTGGTCCACTCAGCTGAGGAAACCCGATTAACCGATGCGTGTACTGGAATTAAACGTACAACAGGGCAGCACCCTGGCGGCATGGTAGTTGTCCCAAAAGAATACGATGTGTATGATTTCACACCAGTACAGCGGCCTGCGAATGATTCAACATCGGATGTAACGACAACGCACTTTGATTTTAACTCATTACATGATACGATATTAAAATTAGATATTCTAGGGCATGATGTACCAACACTTTATAAACGGCTTGAAGAATCGACAGGAGTATCAATAAAAGATGTGCCCGCAGTAGACGATAAAGTTATGAGTTTATTTACATCTACCAAGGCGCTAGGTGTGACACCGGAAGAAATTGAAAGCGAAACCGGTACATTTGGTATACCGGAAATGGGAACCAGCTTTGTTCGTGGCATGTTAGTAGATGCTCAGCCGAGAAATTTCAGTGACTTAATACAAATATCAGGATTGTCGCACGGTACAGATGTATGGCTCAATAATGCTAAAGATTTAATTTTAGATGGTACTTGCAGCATTAGTGAAGTTATTGGTACACGTGATAGTATCATGACATATTTAATCTATAAAGGGATTGAGCCATCAACAGCATTTAAAATTATGGAGATAGTTAGAAAGGGTAATGCCGAGAGATTATTAACAAAGGAGCTTATTGATGAAATGCGTGCAAAAGGTGTTCCGAATTGGTATATCGATAGTTGTATGAAAATCAAATATATGTTCCCTAAGGCTCACGCAGCGGCATATCTAATTGGTGCAACTAGGCTATGTTGGTTTAAGATTAACTACCCACTTGCATTTTACTCTGCTATCTTTACTGTAAGGGGCGAAGACTTTGATGCTGATACTGCCATTAAAGGTAAAGAGGCGACAAAAAACAAAATTAAAAGCTATAAAGCGCTCGGTAATGATATTACAAAGAAAGAGGAAGATTCATTAAATACGCTGCTTATTATCAATGAAATGCTATGTAGGGGATACGAATTTCTTCCCGTTAATCTATATAAATCCGATGCGACACATTACTTAATCGAAGATGGCAAAATTCGACTCCCATTCAGTTGCGTAAAAGGCGTCGGGGAATCGGCTGCGAAGAATTTATATGAATCGGCTAAAAAAGGCGATTTTATTTCTATTGATGAGTTACAAGCGGTTAGCGGTGTGTCAAAGACTGTTATTGAAACACTAGAAAATTATGGTGCACTAGACGGATTGCCGAAATCGAACCAAATCACATTGTTCTAGCTCAAAAGTATCATTATTTAGAATTAAATTAGTTTAATATTTATTAGGGTTATGTTGCAAATGCCAACATAACCCTAATTTTGTGCACTTAATATAGTAAAATAGTAGAAACAGTAAATAAATATTGACAAAATTTAGACCACATGCTATTATACTAATCAAGTAGTATAATAACGTGATATCGTATTAGTATGTTAAAGTATGAGATGAGGTATATAATGAGAAGATTTAATCTAGTTACACCGGAGGGTACAAGGGATTTACTATTTGAAGATTGCCTTGCTAGACGTAAAATTGAAGGAAGTTTACATAGGATTTTTAAATCAAAAGGATATTGTGAAGTAATAACCCCGAGCATCGAATTTTACGATGTATTTGATAAGAATTCAAGGTATTTCCCACAGGAGGAGATGTACAAACTTTTTGATTTAAAAGGACGTATTATGGTAATGCGCCCCGATTCTACAATACCAATTGCTAGGCTTGTTTCAACGAGTTTGAGAGATATGGAGCGCCCTTTAAGGTTATATTATAATCAAAATATTTTTGTTGCAAATCCGAGTATGATGGGTAGAAGTGATGAAATAGTTCAAACAGGGATAGAGCTAATTGGTTCATCATCTAAGCGAGCAGATCTGGAAGTGTTATGCACCGCAATTGAAGTTCTTGATGCGTGCAATGCCTCTAGTTTTAATCTTGAAATAGGTAATATAGCTTTTTTCCAATCATTAATTTCTCACTTAAATGCAAGCGAAGCGGAGCGTGAGATGATTCGGCATTATATTGAAGTAAAAAACTATCCTGCGCTGAATGACTTACTAAATACATTTGGCGATTCTGACGTTGTAAGGGCATTGAAGGAGTTGCCCCGCTTGTTCGGTGGGGAAGAAGTATTTGAGAAGGCGAGAAAAATATATCCCGACGAAGATCTTGATAATATTCTATCTGAATTGGATTGCATATATAATGATTTAAGGCGACTTGGCTTAAATGGCAGAATCACCGTTGATTTGGGACTTGTTAATCGTACTGACTACTATACAGGAGTTATTTTCAGAGGATATATTGACGGCTGTGGCGAGGCAATTTTATCGGGAGGCCGATATGATAAGCTGATTAGCGAATTCGGATATGACATTCCTGCAACTGGATTTGCCGCTAATGTTGATGCAATTGCTAAGACAATAGGTAACGATAAAGCTCAATCGTGTAGCAAGAAACCGATTTCCATTGTCTACGGTGAAGATGGATATGTAATAGATTCGATGGCATATTTTAAAAGGCTAATCAACGACGGAATGCCAGCGGAATACGCAGTGTTCGATGACATTAATGATGTTCGCTCTTACGCTGATAGAAAAGGAATAGCAGAAATTCATATTGTTTCGGATAAAATAACGGTAGAAAAGGTAGGCAAGTAGCATGGAAATGATAAAATCTAATAAACTACTGCGGATTGCATTAACAAAAGGACGACTAGAGAAAGATACCGTCAAATTATTTGAAAAGCTTAATTTTGACTGTACTGAGCTAAAGGATAAAGGAAGAAAGCTAATTCTTCAGATTCCGAATGCAGGAATTGAAGTTGTCCTTGCTAAAGCTGCCGATGTTATTACATATATTGAGCACGGAGTATGCGATATTGGAGTTGTTGGCAAAGACACCATCATGGAGATGGGTGGGCAATTCTTTGAATTAGTTGATTTAGAGTTTGGCAAATGTAGATTCGCTCTTGCTGGTAAGAAGGGATTAAGTTTTTATGAAGGGTATACCACTAAAACTATTGCTACGAAATACCCGAATGTTGCAAGGAAGTTTTTTGAAGGCAAAAACATGGACATTAAGATAGTTAAAATAGAAGGATCGGTTGAGTTAGCACCTTTGTTGGGTCTATCTAATGCAATTGTAGACATCGTTGAAACGGGATCCACCTTGAAAGAAAATGGACTTGAAGTGTATGAAGATATAGCGCCCATATCGGCAAGAATGATTGTAAACACCGCTAGTTTAAAAATGAAGCAGAAAGACATAGAAGATTTAATTAGGAAAATTGAAACTATTTTATAGGGGGAATTTATATGGTGCAAATATATAAAACTGATGCAAGCATACGGCAATTTATTGATAATTTAAGCAAGAGAAATGCCGAGACAAGCAAAGAAGTTACCGAGAGTGTCGCTAAAATAATTGAAGATGTTCGGCTTGGTGGCGATAGGGCTGTTGCAGATTACACGGAAAAATTTGATGGGCACATGAGTGAATACTATGAACTCCCACAAGATGAAATTAATAATGCGCTCACCAATGCTGACGATGCTTTTATTAATGCTATGCTGAATTCAATTGAGAATATCACCGATTTTCATTCACGGCAGGTTGGACAAGGATTCATAAATACCAAAGATGACGGTACGATACTTGGCCAAAGAGTGAGAGGACTTAATAAAGTAGGCTTATATGTGCCGGGAGGCACTGCTGCATATCCCTCATCTGTTTTAATGAATGCAATACCTGCAAAGATAGCCGGAGTAAAGGAAATTATTATGGTTACTCCTCCACGCAATGATGGTACTGCTAATCCGGACATTTTAGTAGCAGCAGCATTGTGCGGCGTAGACAGAGTATTCTTGATGGGGGGAGCGCAGGCAATAGCGGCATTAGCATATGGAACTGAAAAAGTGCCGAAAGTTGACAAAATAGTAGGACCGGGCAACATTTATGTTGCCACAGCGAAGAAACTTCTATATGGAATTGTAGACATTGATATGATAGCTGGACCTAGTGAGATACTTGTCCTAGCAGATGAAACCGCAAATCCTGTATATATTGCCGCAGATATGTTATCGCAAGCCGAACATGATACGTTAGCATCATCAATTTTAATTACAACAAGCGAAGATATAGCGGTAAGGGCAAAGCGGGAAATTGAAAAACAAACTAGGAATTTGTCACGTAGTAACATAATAGAAAAGTCCCTTTCCGACTATGGTGCGATAATATTATGTGACAATCTAGCACAGGCGATTAGCTTATCTAATGAGTTTGCACCGGAACATTTAGAGGTATTTTTAGAAAATCCATTAGAATATGTAGGAAGACTTGATAATGCTGGTTCTATATTCCTTGGGCAATATTCTCCAGAACCACTCGGAGATTACTATGCGGGTCCTAATCATGTTCTACCGACAAGCGGTACGGCAAGATTCTTCTCACCACTATCCGTCGATAGCTTTATTAAGAAAATTAGCTACATCTATTATACAAAAGAAGCCCTTGCACAAGCTAAAGACGATATAATGCTAATTGCCGAGCGTGAGGGATTAACTGCTCATGCGAGATCAATTGATGTTAGGTTCAATGCGGATAATGGAGGAAAATAAATGGCATATAAATTAAATGAAAAGTTAAGAAATCTTAAGCCATATGATCCTATTATGGGTAATTATCAAATCAGATTAGATGCAAATGAGTCGTTCATAAATATTGGCGACGAAATGTGTGATAAATTAGCTAATACAATTGNCAACTTGCCATTCAATCGTTACCCTGATCCGTATGCGAGCAAATTAGTAAATGCCTTTGCCGATTTCTATAATATCGAAAAGGAATGCGTTACTGCCGGCAATGGATCGGATGAACTTATTAGCATAATTGCTGGCTGTTTCCTTGAAAAAGGTGACAAGGTATTAACCTTTACCCCTGACTTTTCCATGTACGATTTCTATTCTCACTTATATGAATTAGAAGTCGTATCAGTAGAAAAAAACGATGAACTTGAAATCGACGTAGATGCTGCAATTTCCTACATTAATCGTCACAATATCAAGGCGGTAATGTTCTCAAATCCCTGCAATCCGACATCTGTAGGGTTGGCAAGGGAAAAAGCTTTACACCTCATAAAAGGCGTTGATGCGCTTGTAATATTAGATGAGGCATATATGGATTTCTGGGATGAGAGTTTAATTGGCATTGCGAGCAATTACGATAATCTTATCTTGCTGCGAACCTGCTCAAAGGCGATCGGACTTGCGTCACTTCGACTAGGATTTGCAATTGCTAATCCTAAATTGACAAGAGCATTGAGGGCTGCTAAATCTCCCTATAATGTGAATGGTGTCTCTCAAGCTATGGGCGAAATAATATTGAAAGATAAAGAGTTTTTGCAACAAGGCATAAAGACAATTATACGGTCTAGGGATACCTTATATAAAGGGTTAAAATCAATCTGTGATAAGAGCGATAAAGTCACTAAATTATTTCAGACAAAAACGAATTTTATATTTATTGAAACTGATTTTGCAGATACGATTTATCAGGAGCTGCTTTCTATGTCGATAGCTATTCGAAAGATGGATCGGCACATCCGTATTAGCTGCGGCAATAAAGAGGAGAACGAAAAAGTTATCGAGGCTTTTTCTAAAATTTTAAAATAGAGGAGTGTAATCATGAGAAAGGCAGATTTTTCACGAAGAACCCGTGAAACGGAAATTGCCGTATCTGTAAAGTTGGACGGAACTGGAAATATTAATATTGACACTGAGATAGGCTTTTTCGACCATATGTTAATATCTTTTGCGACTCATGGGGGATTTGATATAGACTTAAAAGCGGCAGGTGATTTAGAAGTCGATTGCCACCACACTGTTGAAGATGTAGGAATTGTGCTTGGTAAAGCATTTGCATTAGCGCTTGAGGATAAGAGCGGAATTCGCAGATTCGGCAGTGCGTATATACCAATGGATGAGGCACTTGCGTTCACATCTCTTGATGTATCGGGTCGACCATACCTTATATATGAGGGTAAATTTAAGAATGAAAGAATAGGCGAATACGAAACATGCTTAACGGAGGAATTCTTACGTGCATTTGCTTTCAATGCTGGAATTACACTGCATACTAAAGTTTTATATGGCGAAAACGATCACCATAAATGTGAAGCACTATTCAAATCGCTAGCATATGCCTTGAAAATAGCAGTGGAAAAGTCCGGTCAGCAAGATGTAATATCAACTAAGGGGTCATTGGATTAAATGGATTTCTATTTTAATAGGAGGTAATGAATTGATAATCTTACCAGCGATCGATATTAAGGATGGTAACTGCGTTAGGCTATTTAAAGGCGATTTCAACACGGTGCATAAAGTCGCTGAATGCTATATGCAGACTGCAAAGAGCTTCGAAAAGAGCGGAGCTAATTGGGTGCACATGGTTGATCTTGATGGTGCTAAAGATGGCGTAGTCACGAATGCTGATATCTTCATCGAAGTGGCAAAAAACACATCTCTTAAAGTGGAACTTGGTGGCGGAATTCGCTCACTCGATACGGTAGAATTCTATCTCCAAAATGGAATTTCACGTATCATACTTGGCTCAGTAGCGCTTAAAGACCCGAACATAGTGAAAGTTGCATGCAGGGAATTCGGCGAAAGAATTGCCGTCGGCATTGATGCCATTGACGGCAAAGTTGCGGCGGAAGGCTGGGTAGAAACAAGCGATATTGATTATATTGAACTTGCTAACCGAATGTACGAATACGGTGTAAGATACATCATATTCACGGACATTTCTAAAGATGGAATGCTAGAAGGACCGAATTTTGAGCAATTAGATGCACTTGTGAAAGATGTACGATGCGATATTATTGCAAGCGGTGGAATTAGCAATATTGAAGATATCCGTCTTTTAAAGAAAAGGAATTTATATGGTGCGATTTGCGGTAAGTCTATATATGAAGGCTCTTTAGATTTGGACACCGCTATAAAGATGGCGAGCAACTAAAAGGAGAGTGTCAGGAATGACAACTAAAAGAATTATTCCGTGTCTAGATATTCGTAACGGCAAAGTAGTAAAAGGGATAAACTTTAAAGGAATTAAGGAACTTGGCGACCCTGTAGATTATGCTAGAAAGTATTACAATCAAGGTGCGAGCGAATTGGTAATACTTGACATTACCGCAACAAACGAGGGTAGGGGCTTCACTCTTGATGCGGTGAGAAAAATTGCAAGGTCCGTGCAAATACCGCTTACCGTCGGAGGAGGTATTTCTAGCATTCAAGATATCGATGATGTATTATCGGCGGGAGCGAACAANGTTGGGATTTCGTCGGCGGCAGTGCGTAATCCGCAGTTCATTTTCGATGCCTCTAAAAGATTTGGAAGTGATAAAATCGTCGTCGCTATTGACGCAAAATGCGTCGGGGATGGCAAATACTGCGTTGCGACAAATGGGGGCAAAGTTATCACCGACATTGATGCTATTGATTGGGCAAAAAGGATGCAGAGATTAGGCGCTGGAGAGATCCTGCTTACATCGATGGACACAGACGGCACAAAAAAAGGTTATGATATTAAATTATTGAATGCAGTTTGCGATGCCGTTGATATTCCTGTAATAGCATCGGGAGGATGCGGCAAGCTTCCACATTTTTATGATGTGTTTAATAGGACACCTGCGGCGGCGGCATTAGCAGCATCACTGTTTCATTATGATGAATTGACGGTTGGAGAAGTGCTTGACTTCCTTAAAAAGAAAGGCATGAATGCGAAGTAGTGAATTGATATAAGAGGGGCAATACAAATGGATTTGAAGCGGTACTTTAAAAAGTCGGAACTCATTCCGACGATTATAAAAGAAGATGGAACTAACAAAGTGCTGATGCTTGCATATATGAATGAAGAAAGTCTGAAGAAAACACTTGAATCCGGCTATACTTGGTTTTATAGCCGCTCAAGGGGCGAGCTTTGGAATAAAGGTGCGACATCGGGGCATTTTCAAAAGGTGGTTAGCATCTTCGGCGATTGTGACGACGATACATTACTAATAAATGTTGTACAACTAGGCAATGCTTGTCATACTGGAGAGCATAGTTGTTTTTATAAGAAAATTTGGGAGGTGGGCGAAAGTGAATGATGTAATAAAGAACCTATACAACGTTGCAAGGGAAAGAAAAGAGTGTAAAGTAGAGAAGTCATATACTTGCTATCTTTTCGCTGAGGGAATAGATAAAATCTTAAAAAAATGCGGCGAAGAATGTAGTGAAATGATAATTGCAGCTAAGAATAATGACAATACAGAGCTTGCGAATGAAATATGCGATTTAATTTATCATGTAATAGTCATGATGGTCGAGCAAGGTGTTGAATTAAGTGAGATTGAAGCAATTTTAAACAAG
>JGI24708J26588_10000168_pt1 | contig 50120 bp, 42 predicted proteins | sample BioPla1DNA2_FD_26588 | JGI IMG/M metagenome (IMG submission 26588) | reverse complement strand
AAAAAACGATCTGTGATATGAAATTATTTATCGTGACTAATATGTTATTCGACTTGAAGAATAACATTTAATCAGGCAACAAGCAGCGGATTCTACCCTAGCGATGATAATAGGCCGAAAGAGTTTAGTTTATTATTTTTCTGCCACAATAGCATAAGATTTTTTGAGAGTATATAAAGATTATTATGAGATTTTAAACATTATATTATTATAACATAAAGTGCTTATTAAAGCGAATGACTTTACTAATAGTTAAGGAATACCGGGGAAGGAGTTACTTTTCGTAATTAAGTAAGCACGATTTATTTTATGGTTGATATTAGCAAACAAAGTATTGTAAAGGAGGAATAATGGTATGCCTTATGTGGCAGCCTACGATCAAAGGGCAAGGTTTGCTAAAGATATTTGTACATAAAAAACTAATAATTATGCGTTTTACATGAACGCAAATGAGAGGAGGAGGTAAGGGCGTGTCTAAATATATTTTTAAAAGGCTGCTGATCGTGATTCCTACAATGCTGGCGGTAATTTTAATTGTATTTCTATTAATGAATCTAACCCCCAGCGACCCGGCTTCGGTGATTCTCGGCCCCAACGCCACCCAGGAAGCCAAGGACAAGCTAAATCAAGAATTTGGTTATGATAAGCCAGTGTTGGTACGTTATTTTGATTATGTAGTTAATTTGGTGCAGGGTGACATGGGGACTACCTATACCACCAGCCGTTCGGTATTCACGGAAGTAACCATGCGTTTTCCCACTACTTTGAAATTGGCGGCAATCGGCATTACTTTGGCGGTTGTATTAGGGGTGCCGTTAGGTATTGTGGCGGCGGTAAAACAATACAGTATTTTTGACATAATTGGTACAGCCACCTCTATGTTTATGGCTTCGGTGCCCGGGTTCTGGCTGGGCTTAATGCTGATTTTGCTGTTCGCTTTGAAATTAGGTATTTTACCCTCCTACGGCAATGCTACCTGGGTACATTATATTTTACCTTCTGTAACTTTGGCTTTGCCGGTGGCTGCCTCTATCCTGCGCATGACCCGCACCACTATGCTGGAATCTATTCGCCAGGATTTTGTACGCACCGCACGGGCCAAAGGACAAATTGAGCGTAAAGTTATTTTCAAACATGCCTTGCATAACGCTTTGTTGCCGGTGGTAACCGTGGCCGGCACGGAATTTGGTTTCCTGCTGGGTGGGGCAGTGGTGATCGAGCAAGTTTTCTCCATAAACGGCGTAGGCAAATTGCTGCTGGAGGGCATCCGCATGAAGGATGTGCCTTTAGTTACCGGCTGTGCGGTCTTTATCTGTTTCTTGTTTATGATAGTGATGCTGCTGGTAGATATCCTCTACGCTTATATTGATCCGCGCATCCGGGATCGTTATACCCGTGCTTAGTTTCAAAGAGAGGAGAAGATAAAAAATGTCAAAGCAAGCAGATGTTCAGACAGCAACTAATATAAAGCGACCCAAAAGAAAAAGCCAAGCAAAAGAAATTTGGCGGCGCATGAAGAAAAACCGCATCGCCATGGTGGGGTTAGCAATTATCAGTATTATTCTGTTATGCACGATTTTAGCCGACGTTATCGTATCCTACGATTATTCTTTGGAACAGAATATGGATTTGCGCTACGCTGCTCCTTCAGGGGATCATTGGTTCGGCTGCGATAATTACGGCCGGGATATTTTTGCCCGAGTGATCCATGGTACCAGAAACTCTTTGATAATGGGCATTGGTGCGGTAGTGGTCGGTATTTTGCTGGGCGGCTTTTTCGGCTCGATAACCGGCTATTTCGGTGGGAAGCTGGATACAGTGATTATGCGTATTATGGATGTGTTTAATACCATTCCTTTTATGCTGTTGGCCTTGGCCATTGCCTCAGCTTTAGGTCCCAGCCTGACCAATGTGTTGATCGCGTTGATGATTTCCATGGTGCCCTATTATACGCGAGTTATTCGCGCTTCTATTTTGAACGTAGTCGGCCAGGATTTTATCGAAGCAGGCAAAGCTTGCGGTACGCCGACCCGGTTTATAATTCTTAAGCATGTGCTACCCAATGCCATAGGCCCGGTTATCGTACATGCTACTATGTCGGTGGGCACTATGATTTTGTCCGCTTCGGCCATGAGCTTCCTAGGCATGGGCATTCAGCCGCCGGCACCGGAATGGGGCTCCATGCTCAACGAGGGTAAAGATTACATGCTCTATGCACCCCATTTGGTGATTTTCCCCGGCTTGGCGATTGTTTTGACCGCCTTATCGGTGAATCTTATGGGCGACGGTTTGCGGGACGCTTTGGATCCCAGATTAAAGGATTGAGGTGAAAGAGATGGCAGAATTAACGCAAACTCAGGAACTTAGGGAGAACCAGGACGTCCTGTTGGAAATAAATAATTTGACGGTAGTTTATAAATCTGACGAGGAAATTGTGCATGCGGTGAACGGCATCAGCTTCCAAGTCGGCGTCAAGGAAACCATTGGTCTGGTAGGAGAAACCGGCGCTGGTAAAACTACCACCGCTTTAAGTATTATGCGTTTGTTGCCCGAACGTACCGGTTTTATTGAGGGCGGGGAAATTTTATATAATGGTATGGACCTTGTGACCAAGCCCCAAAATGAAATGCGCATGATTCGCGGCTCTTTGATCTCCATGATTTTTCAGGATCCCATGACTTCTTTGAACCCCATTATGACTGTGGGAGATCAGATTTATGAGTCCTTGGAAATCCATAATACAGATAATAAAACCCGCCAGCAGTTGGATGAACGTGTGNATGAACTCCTAACATTGGTTGGCATTCAGCCTCGCCGCAAAAAAGAGTTTCCCCATCAGTTCTCCGGCGGCATGAAACAACGTATCGTCATCGCGATCGCTTTAGCCTGCGAACCCCAGTTATTGATTGCCGACGAGCCTACCACCGCACTGGATGTGACCATCCAGGCACAGGTTTTAGATTTGATGCGGGAATTAAAAGAGAAATTGGACACTTCCATGATTATGATTACCCATGATCTGGGAGTGGTGGCGGAAACATGCGATAAAGTTGCAATTATGTACGCCGGCGAGATCGTGGAAAGAGGTTCGGTGGAGGATATTTTCGAAGGAAAACAACATCATCCATATACGGAAGGCTTGTTCGGCGCCATTCCTAATTTGGAGGAAGAGACGGACCGTTTGAGTCCTATCGACGGCTTAATGCCTAATCCCACGGATTTGCCATCGGGCTGTAAATTCCATCCCCGTTGTAAGTACTGCATGGATATTTGCCGGGAGCAAGTGCCGCCCGTCTATCTGGAAGATGGACATATGATTGCTTGCCATCTCGTTGTGAAGGAGGATTGAGCCATGGAACCTTTAATCAGAACTGTGGATTTAAAAAAATATTTTCGGGTTTACGGTGGCATGCTCCATGCCGTAGACGGCGTGGATGTGGTCATCAACCAAGGCCAAACCTTAGGAGTGGTGGGCGAATCCGGTTGCGGCAAATCTACTTTAGGGCGTTTAGTGCTCCGCTTATTGGAGCCCACTGGCGGGCAGATTTTCTTTGAAGGAAAAGACATCATGGCATACGACCGCAAAGATATGAAACAAGTGCGGCAACAAATGCAAATTATTTTCCAAGACCCTTTTTCAAGCCTGAATCCGCGGATGCCCGTTTTTGATTTGATCGCCGAACCATTGGTGATGAATCGCATTTATAAAACCAAAGCGGAATTGACAACTAAAATTTATGAACTAATGGAAATGGTTGGCTTGGCTGACCGCTATATCAACACTTTCCCCCATGAAATGGACGGGGGTCGCCGGCAGAGGGTGGGCGTTGCCCGAGCTTTGGCTCTGAACCCCAAATTTATTGTTTGCGACGAGCCGGTTTCCGCCCTGGATGTTTCCATCCAAGCGCAGATTCTAAACCTGCTCATGGATTTACAGGATGAATTGGATCTGACCTATATGTTTATTACCCATGACCTGTCAGTGGTGAAACATATTTCTGATGAAATTGGCGTTATGTATTTGGGCCAATGCGTGGAGCGGGCTAATTCTAAAGAATTGTTCGCCAATCCTTTGCATCCCTATACTAAAGCGTTGCTTTCGGCGATTCCGGTGCCCCGTTTGCGCAAGGACGTACGCCATCAAATCATCCGCGGCGAGCTTTCCGATCCCATCGAACCCGAGCCGGGTTGTCGTTTCGCCAACCGTTGCGATTTTTGCCAGGAAGGTTGTACCGGAACNAATATTCCTTTAAAAGATCAAGGTAACGGCCACTGGGTNTCGTGCACGCTTTATCAGTAAAATGCTGAGTATTAGTTACATTTAAGCGATAAATTGTCGCTTAATATAAATTAGGAAAAATAGGAGGAACGAAAATGAAAAAAATATTAGTAGTAATGCTAGCCTTGGTTATGGTGGTAGCGTTGCTGTTGACCGCTTGTAGCGGTGGCACCAAAGGCGGCGATACCAAAGAAGGTGATACCAAAGAAGGTGATACCACAAGCAGCAATGCCGACGAGGAATTGATGGTTGGTATTGGAAAAGTAAACAGTAATTTTAATACCTATGCTGCTTACGGCGATGATACCTATGGCATGATGCAGGTTTATGACACCTTGACCATAAAAAACGCCAAGGGTGAAGTTGTGCCTAGCGTGGCTTCTTGGGAAGTATCCGAGGACGGCACTGTCTACACCTTTACTATTAGGGACGATGTTAAGTTCTCCAATGGCAAGGCTTTCACCACGGACGATGCGGTATTTAATTTAGAACAGGCCATCGCCTCTTCTTATATCAATTGGACCATGGTCGGTGTGGAAGCTGTGGAAAAAGTGGATGACAAACAATTTACCGTTACCTTAGCTGCCCCGGACGTAATTTTCCTGGAAAAACTGACCTGGGTTTACTTGGTGAACAAAGAGGCCTATGAAGCCGCCGGAGACCAATATGGTCTGACCGTGGAAAATATTGTGGGCAGCGGTCCCTACACCTTGAGCGAATGGATTCCGGGTGAAAAAGCAGTTTTTGTAGCTAATGAAGACTATTGGCAAGGTGCACCCAGCATCAAAAAAGCCACCTTCCAAACCATGTCTGATGATAACGCAGCGGTGATTTCCCTGCAAACCGGCGAAATCGGTCTCTTAATCAAAGACGTTCCCAGCGTTTCTCTGCCTACTTTGGAAGGGGATAAAAACATCACTGTTACCTCCTTTTCGTCTTATGTGTTCATGGATGTACTCATGAATGCCGGAGATGGTATTTTTGCGGACAAAACCGTCCGTCAGGCGGTCGCTTACGGCGTGGACCGAGACAAAATGCTGACCGTTGGTACAGAAGGTTTAGGCTACAAAGTGGATTATCCGTCCGGCCCGGATTATATTGCTAATCCCCAATTAGAAGACTTTTTCTATGAATATGACCCGGCTAAAGCGGCGCAAATGATTACCGATGCCGGCCTGGCCGGTCAAACCGTGACCATCCGCACCATGGATACTCCTCCCTGGCCTAAATTAGCTACTGCTTTGCAGGATGACCTAAATAAGATGGGTTTCAACGCCAAGGTTGAGCAGTTGGATTACACCGCTTACAGTGAACAGGTGTGGGGCAATGCTGATTTTGAAATCGCCATCGGCCGTTTTTGGTCCGGCACTAAAGATACCGGCGAAGTACTCAGTATGATGCTTTCAACAGCACCGGGTACTTTAGCCAACTTTGGCAACTATGAGAACCCGGATATTGAGCCTTTCTTGGCCGAGGGGTCAAGCACCACCGATTTGGAGCGTCGCAAAGAGGTATATACTGAAGCCATTAAAATCTTCAGAGAAGACGTTCCGCTGATTCCTCTCTACTATACTAATGGTAGCCGTGCTTATACCAGCAAATTGACAATTGACGAGAATCTGGTCCAATATGATCGGCTCTTTTACTATAGTTGGAAATAAGCGACAAACTAAGATGATTGTTTTTTAATTAGAACCAACAACCGCTGCAAACCGCAGCGGTTGTTGGATATTATTCCGGAAGTAGCAAAGATATGATTAAAATATGCATAGAAACCGGCTGGGGCAATTTGCTGGCAGAATTATATGATAAACAGGCGCCGCGTACCACCGCTCACTTTTTGACTTATGTGGACGAAGGGCATTATGATGGCGCCAGCATTTACCGTACCGCCCGCCGGGATAATGTAGTGCCGGGTTTGGACGGTGCCATGATTGAAGTGATTGAGGGCGGTTACTATAATCCCTACTATGAGAATATTTTGCGGGCAGGACTTGCTCCCGGNCAGGTATATGAAGATGAGCTGGCGCCCAAGGGCACTCATCCGACTATAATGGTGGAAACCACTGNGGAAACGGGAATTAAACATCTGGACGGCGTTTTGAGCATGGGCCGCACTTCCCCGGACATGGTGGACGATTGCTTTTTTATCTGCGTAGGTAATCAGCCGGAATTGGATTACGGCGGTGCCCGCAGCGGTGACGGCTTGGGGTTCTCCGCTTTCGGACGCATCGTGTCAGGCATGGATCTGGTGCGTAAAATACACAAAAGCCCCAGTCAGGGACAGAAATTATTGGAAGATGTGCCGGTGCTGCGCATATATCGTGTTTAATTCCACCCTTCCTTAATTAGGTAAACTGGGCCTGATAAAGTTTGGCATAAGCACCGCCCTTCGTTAGCAGTTCTTGATGTGTGCCTTGTTCTTCAATTTGGCCGTCAGCAATTAAGATAATATTATCTGCCTTTTGAATTGTTGAGAGCCGATGGGCGATCACAAAAGAAGTGCGCCCTGCGATCAGCTTGTTCATGGCGTCCTGAATGGCAATTTCAGTTCTACTGTCCACATTGGAAGTAGCTTCGTCCAAAATCAGCAGCGGTGTGTTCAGCAACATAGCTCTGGCAATGGCCAGAAGCTGTTTTTGTCCCTGTGAAAGATTCTCCGCACCGTCACTGATAATACTGTCATAGCCCTCCGGCTGGGCTGTGATGAAATTATCAATATGGGCCGCTTCGGCAGCGGCTCTGATCTGATCCAAAGTTGCCTCCGGCCTCCCATAAGCGATATTGTCTCGGATCGTACCCTTAAACAGCCAGGTATCCTGCAAAACCATGGCGAAAGATCGGCGCAAACTCCGCCTTGTCACATCCAGCACCGGCTGACCATCAATCAGAATACAGCCCTCATCCGGATCATAAAAGCGCATCAGCAGATTGATCAAAGTGGTCTTGCCGGAGCCCGTCGCTCCCACGATAGCTGTCAAAGAGCCTGGTTTTGTGCGCAAGTTTATATTCTTCAGCACCGGTATCTCCGGGAGATAAGAGAAACTGACATTGCGAAATTCCACCTCGCCTTTGACATCCTGCAACTCAGTCGCTCCCGCTTTGTCCGGCGGTTCCGAGGGCTGCTCAAGCAGTGTGAAGACACGTTCTGCCGCTGACAGCGCGGACTGGAGCTCAGCCAGAATGGCTGCGATCTCATTGATGGGGCCGGAGAATCTGCGCGAATAGAGAATAAACGAAGTGAGATGGCCCAGACTGACCCTGCCTTGCAGAAAGAGCAAAGCGCCGAACATGGAGACTAAGGAGAGGGAAAGGTTGCTGATTAAAGTCACTGAAGGCCCATTCATGGCTGCCTGATAATCTGCTTTATAATAAGCTTCAATGCTGTCCGCATTGATTTTACCGAAGCGGCACGAGAAATATTCCTCCTGATCATAAGCTTGGATGGTCTTTTGACCGTAGAGGATTTCTTCGACATAACCATTCATCTCACCCAGCTTTTTGGACCTGAGCCGGAACAACGGCCTGGTCTTCTTAATGCGATAAATAGTAAAGATAACCGTTGCAGGCACAATCAGCAGGAAGATCAGAGACAAACTGAGGGAAAGGCTGATCATCATGATCAGGGAACCGACTACGGCCAGAATACTGGCTGCAATCTGTACCATGTCATGGGACAGTGATTGACTGACAACATCCAGATCGTAGGAGATTCTTGACACCAGATCACCGGCCTGATGCGTGTCGATATAGGATAAGGGCAGCTCGACAATTTTGTTGAAAGTATCCTGACGCATAGTTCTGATTATCTTCTGAGACAGACGCACGATCAGGCGTACCAGCAGATAATTGAGCATAGCCGAGCCGGCGTAACAGGCCAGCATGAACAGAGCTTTAGCTACAGTAGTCCTGTAGTCCGCCTGCCCGGGCACAATGCCCATGGCGTCGATGGCTTCACCGCTGAGACGAGGGCCGATTAAGGCCAAAATATTAGCGGCCAAAACCAGGATGACAGCCAGTGCCAACCCCGGTGCCTCAGGACGGACATATTTCAGAAGCCCGGCCAAAGTCTTGCGATAATTTTTAGGTTTTAGCTCAATCTCTTCTCTTTGCATAGGCCAATTCTTCAANTTTTTAAGCAATTTCAGCNGCGGGTCCCATCTGCAACTCGGCTATCTCCCGATAGGGCAGGCAGGAAGCAAGTAGTTCATCATGAGTGCCCAGAGCCAGCAGTGATCCTTTATCCAGAAACATGATCCGATCCGCCTGTCTGACAGAACTGATGCGCTGAGCAATGATTATCTGCGTTGTCCGCGGGAAATGAAGCCGTAGTGCCGCGCGCAGCTTCTGATCGGTCTGAAAGTCCAGAGCACTGGAGGCATCATCCAAGATCAGTATCTCCGGCCTTCCGGCAAAAGCGCGGCTTAATAGCAATCTCTGTTTTTGGCCGCCGGACAGATTAACCCCTTTGGCAGCCAACTCAAAAGTAAGCCCATCCTTATCAGAGATAAAATCGGCCGTTTGAGCAATTTTGCCGGCACGGCGGATCCTGTCTTCACCAAGCCCGCGTCCGAAATCAATATTCTCCGCAATGCTCCCGGCGAAGAGAAAATCGTTCTGGAACACGCAGCCGAATAAACTGCGCAACTGTGCCGGAGGAATCCGCCGCAGATCAATGCCTCTGACTAAAATCTCACCTGATGTCAGCTCATATTGCCGCAGCAAAAGCCTGATAACAGTACTTTTGCCGGAGCCGGTGGCCCCCATAATTCCTAGTGTTTCGCCCGGGAACAGTCGAAAGCTGATCTGATCCAGATCGTTTCTCTTTCCCAGATAGCTGAAGCTGACATTGCGAAATTCCACTTCAGGTACTTCCGGATCCGGGTCAGGGAGCTGCTGTATCTGGTCGGCGGCAGCGATCTGATTGGTATCAGCCGGCAACTCTAAAACCTCAGCGATTCTCTTCTCGGAAGCAACAGCGCGATTATAGATATTGACCATCCTATTCATAGCCATCAGCGAGTTGGTGATCTGAATAAAATATGACAAAAAAGCCATAACCGTTCCGGTCTGAATCAGCCCGTCATTGACTAGGCGGGCGCCGTAGATCAATACCAAGGCCACTCCGGAAAACAAAATCAGATTCACGGACGGCGCCATCTTGGCAATCTGGTCAATAGCCTCTATTTCAGCCTTCTGCACTTCCTCATTGGCCACAGCAAATCGCCCCTGTTCGTACTCGGTCTTATCCAGAGCCTTCGACACCTTGATACCACGGATATTTTCTCTGATTACCTGCACCATATCATCGATCTTTTGCTGTACCCAGCGAAAGAGCGGAACAGCCTGGCGGAAAACTGTCCGTACCACCAAGACCAAAGGAATCACCAGCGCCAGCAGCACCAAAGACAGCCGCGGACTGAGGATCAGACAGAAGATGACACCGCCCCCAAACAGCATAATAGCGCGGATACCCATCCGCAACGTGGCACTGAGCAGCCGATGCACAATATATGTATCCGAGGTCAGGCGGGATTCAAGGGAAGAGATTCCCAGCTTGTCGATCTGCCGGGCGGAAAGAGTAAGCGAACGTGCGAACAGATCCTGACGGATACTCCGGATCGTCAGCGAAGCAGTCCGGGAGGCCATTCGATTAGCTACAATATTGAGCAGCCAGGCGCCGAAAGAACACAGCACCATAATTACGCCCCATATAATAATTTCCCCGCTATTACCGACCGGCACAACGGCATTGACAATATAGGCCAAGATAGCCGGCAAAACGACTTCCAACAGTGTGCCTGTCATCTTGATAACGGCATTCCAGACAATCCGGATACGATATGGTTTGACATAAGTCTTCAGCATTGGCTGCTCCTTTTGTCACATTAAACGAAGACGCCTAAAAATGGGCTCCGTCACCCTTAGTCAAGTCAGTAAAGTTCAGAGCTATTTCAGAACGGACAGAACATCCTCCGCCTGCTGCTGATCCTCACGACGCACATAAATATAATATTCTTCCAGGACATTGCCGGCCCTGAGAACAAAACCGGCTCCATGCTGACTTCTCAGGAGGAAAGGAATCTGGCTATTCTCCAATATACCTTTTGCCAACTCGGCCTCAATATATGGTCCGCTAAAGACCAATACTGAATCGTCCATAATTTNCTTCCTTATCAGCTGTACAGATCTCTCCTGTAATGGCCGCGCTCGCCGAAGATTTCCGCNACTCTAGCCGCTACTTCCGCTACCGGCACCGCAATTTCTTGTTCTTCCTTCAGGAGCTTAAACCCGACTTTGCCGTCCTTGAGATCGCGTCCCAGTGTGATCCTGGCATAAGCACCGATCAAATCCATATCATTGAATTTGACACCGGCGCGCTCATCTCTGTCATCCAGCATCACATCATAGCCCTGCCGGGTCAGAAGTTCATATAGCTCATCAGCCACTTGCATCTGCTCAGCATTATTAATATTGACTACGACAATCGCAACCTCGACCGGGGCAATCTCTTTGGGCCAGAGGATGGCATTCTCAGTATGGTTCTGCTCGACTATAGCCGCTAAACAGCGCGCCGGGCCAATGCCGTAGCTGCCCATAAAGACCGGCCGGCGGACATTGTCCTGATCCGTATAGTAGACATCCATGGCCTCGGCATATTTAGTGCCCAGCTTAAATGTATTGCCGACCTCAATGCCGCGGGCAAAGCGGACCTTTCCTCCCTTGATCGAGCGATCGCCGGGTGCAATCATGCGCAGATCGGCGATCTGATGCTCCGGGAAATCGTCCAGATTGACATCAATCAAATGCTGATCGTCCTCATTAGCGCCGGTGATAAAATTTCTCATCAGGCTGATCTCCTGGTCAACCAGGAGCGGGATCTCCAGACCGACCGGGCCGGCAAAACCCACCGGAGCTCCCGTCACCCGCTCAATATCGGCTGCTGTAGCGAGCGCGCTCTCAAAGCCGCCTACCAACTTTCTCAACTTGGTCTCATTGACATCGCGGTCACCGCGGACACAGACCGCATAGAGCTCGCCGTCGACATCATAGATCATGGTCTTGACGAACATTGTGGCCGGCAAATCGAATAGAGCGGTAACTTGTTCGATTGTTTTGGCGCCCGGTGTAGGTACTTTGCTATAAGGACGCTTTTCTTCAGTAGATTCTGTACCCTCCAAGACACAAGGAGTTACTTCGATATTAGTCGCGTATTTATTCTCATCATCAATCACCAGAATATCTTCGCCGATCGGGGACAGGGCCTGGAATTCCTCGGACAGCAGGCCGCCCATCACGCCGGTATCCGCTGTCACGATCACATAATCGAGATGCAGGCGGTCAAATATATTCTTGTAGGCCTGGAACATCTTGCCATAGGCGACATCAAGACCCGCCAGATCGCGGTCAAAAGTATAGGCATCTTTCATAGTGAACTCACGCACCCTGATCAAACCGAAGCGAGGTCTTGGCTCATCCCGATACTTGCTCTGGAATTGATAGAGGCTGAGCGGGAGATCTTTATAAGAGCGGATATGCATCCGGGCAGCGGAAGCAAACAGTTCCTCGTGCGTCGGTCCCAGCACGAAAGGGCGCTGGAAACGATCTTGCAAGCAAAACATACTATTGCCGAATGTCTCCCGGCGGCCGGATTCGATATAGACCTCTTCCGGAATCAGCGCCGGCATAACTAACTCGTGCGAATCGATCGCATTCATTTCCTCGCGAATAATGCGCTCAACCTTGCGCTTGGCCAAAAGACCCAGCGGGAGCATCATATAGATCCCGGCTGAACTTTTTTTGATCATGCCCGCCCGCACCATCAGATTGCCGCTGGCCGATTCCTCATCATGCTGATCTTCTCTTAAAGTAAAAAAGTAACCCTTAGATAAACGCATAGTCTACACACCCCCCGCCGCTATAATCTCATTCATCACATTTTTAATAGATAAGTCGCCTGTTAATGAGCCGAACGCGTCGACACTTAGTCCGCCAGCAATAGACGGGACAGTTCCTCAGGATCGACCCGGCTGCCGTCTTTATAAGCACGCATATTGCCCGAAGAAATCTCATCGATTAACAACAGTTCCTGCCGAGGAGACAATCCGAATTCAAATTTGATATCGTACAGCTCCAGCCCTTTGCTCTCCAGCTTAGCGGCAACGACAGCGGTGATTTGGCGTGTCAGCTCGACGAGTTCCTCGAATCTCTCACGGTCCATGATACCCAGAGCTGCCAAACCTTCAGCTGTGATCAAAGGATCGTTGCGGTCATCATCTTTCAGGGTCACTTCCACATAAGCATCCAGGGGAGCGCCTTCGTCAATATATTTGCCATAACGCCGGTAAAAACTGCCGACAGCGCGGTAACGGCAGATAACCTCAACACCCTGACCGAAGAACGTAGTCGGCACCACTTCCATTTGTCCTGTGCTGAGATCGGAAGAAATATAATGAGTGGCAATGCCCTGGTCCGTCAGCAGCTCAAAGAACATTTTGCTGACTGCGAGATTGAGTTGACCTATGCCATCGATCGTCAGGCCTACGGTATTGGCACCCGGATCAAATACTCCGTCACTGCCGGTTACCGTATCTTTAAACTGCAGGCAGTAATTGCCATTCTCCAGTGCGTAGACATCTTTAGTTTTTCCCGTGTAGACCTTTCTCATTGAACTAACCTCCCAGGCAATTAACATAAACTGCACCCCCGCCCGATCGCAGTGATGCACCTATTCAGAATACCTGTTTGCCTGCGGATGGTCAAAACAATTTACCACACAGTCATAGGGAAGATTCTGAACAGCTATAGGGCAGAAAGGCTGTGCAGGATAATGACTAACTCTTTATTAACTTACAATACATGTGTTTGGTAAACAGCGAGTATTTATTTTCTATTGGCTTCATCCTCATCCATTGTCTTAATGAGCTCTGCCTCTTCTTCCGGGTCCATTTCCCTGAATGTAACGGTATTATTCTTTTGCAAGACAATTAGCTCGTTTCGCTTCCGTCTACGGCAGATCGCTGACAACTCCAGTGAAAAGAGGAACATTGTCATAGACGATCTCCCAGGCAAAGGGGCGGTCGAATTTCAGGACGATCATATCATCGTCCGGCTCTCTGGCAGCAGTAGGCTCCATAATTACGGTGGCCGCCGCCGCTTCGGTCCCTTGTTCATCAACCTTGACTCTGGCTTTCTGGAAGGTGTCGCCTACTATCAGATCGACCGGAGCTTCGTCATAGGTCATGATCCCTTGTAAAGATTCAGCTGTGAAGATACTGGGGGCCAGTCCTTGGAGTATTTTGCTCAGCCCGATATTGCTTTCCAGATCAAATTTGGGCAAAGTCAGAGCTACATCAGCTTCTTCAGTTTCGAAGGCTTTATCGGCCAGTAGAATATCTTTAGGTTTTACACTGCCTTTGGGCAGATAAAGATTCATTCTGGCGCCACCTTTGTATTTAAGTGATACCATTTGCCACTGTTCGGATTCAGCATAATCCAACAGAGAGCGATCATGCATCATATCGATTTCCGCCGTGTTGTTCAGGCCCTTGAATACTTCCTTATAAGTTGCATCAGAATCAAATTCGACTTCCCATTGGCCGAGGAAGTAAGTGGTATTGATCAGGATCAGTGATGTCTCGGGGTCAAGCTTATAGCCCTCTGCAAATAGAGGGTCGATCAACCCCTGGGTCTTTTCTTTCGTCCAACGGTTCAGCTCGGTCAGACTCTCCGGCCGCTCGAAATCCATCTTGACAGCTACAGCCTCGTAGTAAGACACAGCCTTCTGCAGAAAATCCGCCGCAAACTCATATTCCGTTTTGCCGGCCAGCATGGTATTGATATCTACTGTAAATTCCGCATTGCCCAGCAGATTTTTGATCAAGAGACCAGAGGCTTGATTCAGCAGATCGAAGCTGTGATCCGAAGAGCCGGTCAAAAGCTCTTTCAGTTCGTCTGCTCCTTTGCCGGTGGCGCCATTGGCCAGAGTAGCAAAGGCCAGATAATAAGACATGGGAGAGAAAACAAAGCTGGTTTCTTCAATCTCTTGGATAATCTTGTTGCCGCTGCCACGGATGAGTTCGCCCAGCTTCCGATAGGTTTCCTGCACGGCGGGATCGGCTTTTGCCCCCGAGGCATCAAATGTTGCTTCTGTTTTAGCGAAAGTCAGGAATTGGTCCTGATGATCAACTTCGATTCCGGTATTCGGATCGGACTCGTCAGACAGGTTTTGCTCTATGTCTTTATCGGACGAGTTTAGCTCCTGGCTCTGATCTTCCCCTTGAGAATCCACTTTGCCGGTGGACGGGGTACAGCTGACCAGCAATGCTAGGATCAATACCAGGGTCAATATCTTAAATATGGATTTGTTTATTTTTTTCATCTTCAATCCTCATACCTTATATTTCTTAATACAGTATAATTTGACAAGTTGGTTTTGACCATTAATGGCCAACACCGCACACTGATGCAACTATATATTTTGCAAGCTTTGTGACGCTCTTGTCTTTTAGACGGTTTTGCTCCGGTTCCGGTTCCCGCAATTTCGAAATAATCTGCTCTAATGATAAAATTAGACCAATAGCTAAAGGAGCATTTGGCCATGAATTATGAAAGAAGACTTGATTCTCTGAGGCTGGAGATGTCCCGCCGCGGCCTCCGGGCCTATATTACTACCGCTGATGCTAATTGGGAGTATCTGGCGGGGATTCCAAGACTGGGCGGTGATACGACTAAGCACAGGCAACACAGTTCCCAGTACACCTGCCTGGTGGTCACAGCCGATGATGTCGTGGCCTTGCTGCCGCATCTCAATATATACGGTATCAGAGACAAATTGCTGGACCGGAAAGTACCTGCCCGTTTCGTGACTTTCCCCGATGGCGATCTTGAAGGGCGGGTTATCAAAGACAGCCTGTTCAGCCTGGGGCTGTGCGGGAAAAAGGTCGGTGTCAGCCAGGATGTCACCGCAGCCCTGCTTTTGTTATTGCAAAACGAGATCAAAGCTGAAGTTTCCGATCATAATGATATTATCTTTGCTCTCAGAGCAGTCAAAGATGATGAAGAACTGTCCATGATCAGGCGCGGTGTCGAGATTACGGATCGGATCTATGAGGATCTGCTCCGGTTTATCCGCCCGGGCCAGATCNTCCGTGAGATTGAANGGGAGATTGACCGCTTGATGGAGCATTATGGTGCCGGCAACAGCTCTTTTTCNACCTCTATCTATGCCGGNAACACCAGGCCGGACGTTTATTTTAGCAGTTCTAATGTCGAAGTTAAGAAGGGCTCAATCTTGGGGCTCGATTATGGTGTCCTCTATCAGGGATATTGCACCGACTTCGGCCGCACTGTTTTTGTCGGCGAGCCTACGGCTGAGGAACGCAAGATCCATGAACTGGTGATGGAAGCACAGCGCCGCGGCATGGCGGAGATGTATCCTGGTTCTTGCGGAGAGAGGGCTGATGCTGCCGCCAGAAAGGTTCTGACTGATGCCGGTTATGGTGACAGATTTATCCACAAATTGGGGCACGGGATCGGTCTCGATGTGCATGAATGCCCTTTCCTGGCTCCGGGCGAGACTACTCCTTTCCGACAGGGCATGGTCTTTACCGTTGAACCCAGTGTGTTTATCCCGGGCAAAGGTTTTATCCGGGTTGAAGACGAGGTTTTGATTACATCTTCCGGCTGCGAAATTATGAGTCGGATTAGCCATAATCTGACAGTAGTGTAGCTGCGACAATCTGCAATTTCAGCATCATATGCGGCTTAATTTTGTGACACGAGCTTCAGACCGGGTTGCGGCCGGCCTAAGCCTAAAATAGATAACAATCGTATTAATTACATTCAGGAGGAAATATGCGTATCGTTCATCTGGCAGATCTGCATCTGGGAATCCGTGTTTACGGCTTTTCACTGCTGGATGACCAGAAGCATATTCTCAATCAGATCCTGGAGAAAATTGAACAGATCGGGCCTCAAGCGGTTTTGATCTGCGGCGATGTGTACGACAAGGCACAGCCTTCGTCAACTGCAGTTTCTCTGCTTGATGACTTTTTCCGCAGGCTGTTGCAATGCGGATGTGAAGTCCTGGTCATCCCCGGCAATCATGATTCAGCGGAGCGACTGGCATTCGGAGCTGCGATTTTCAGGCATCAGGGCCTTCATATCGCCGGACCTTTTGCCGGTCGGCCGGAGATAGTTACCTTGCAGGACGCAGCGGGTGAAGTTGACTTTGTACTCTTGCCTTTCCTGCGCCCTGCCGTGGTCAGACCATTTGCCGGCAACGAAGACATCAATACCGCGGCGGCAGCGGTCAAATTTGCCCTGTCACAGATAGACTATCGGCCGGGACGCCGTTATGTACTGCTAGCCCATCAATTTGCCGTAGCGGGCGGGAGCTTGCCGCAGCAGTCGGAATCGGAAATGATCTACGCCGGCGGTATTGAGTCCGTGGATATTTCGTTATTTGAGCCTTTTTCCTATGTTGCTCTGGGTCATCTGCACAAGCCGCAGCGCATGGGTCAAAACCATATCCGCTATGCGGGTTCACCGCTTAAATATTCTTTCAGCGAGAGCAAGCCGGATAAGATTTTGTTGCAAATTGACTTGCCGGGTACAGGGGATGCAATTTGTACGGAGCATCCGCTCCGGCCGCTACATGATCTCAGAGTGTTGCGCGGTGCCTTTGCCGACCTGATGGCTGAGGGGGCCCAGCTGCTGTCGGCAGATGACCGGACCAGATTTGACTATCTCAAAGTAGTGCTCACAGATGATGATGTCCTGGTAGATCCACTGCCGAATCTGCGCCAATATTATCCGCATATCATGCAGATGCAATTGGAGAAGNCCGGTCATGACCCCATCGAAGTCGCTCAGGAAATAGATGGNGATGATCTGATCAGTACTACNCCGGGCGAGATGTTTGCCCGTTTTTATTCCAGCAGGACAGGGAAAGAGTTCAGGCAGGAAGATGTCAAAATCCTGCAGCGCCTGGAAATTAAAGGCAGCAGTGAACTCCAGGGGGCAGAACAATGAAGCCGCGCAAATTGATCTTGCAAGCTTTCGGCCCTTATGCCGGCACCGAAGAGATAGATTTTACTTGTTATCCTTCCGGCCTGTTCCTGATTTCCGGAGATACCGGCTCCGGCAAAACTACGATCTTTGATGCCATCTGTTTTGCGCTCTATGATACGGCATCCGGCAGCTGGCGCCAGACGCGTTATCTGCGCTCGGATTATGCCCCGCCGGCTCTGCCGACCTTTGTCAGCCTGGAATTCGAGCATCAGGGAAAAATCTATACTGTGCGGCGCAGCCCCGCCTATCAGAGAGAAAAGCTCAGAGGCGACGGCCTTACCGATCAGCCTGCGGAAGTTGAGCTAACATTGCCTGATGGCCGTGTGCTCACGCGCAAGAGCGATGTCAATGCCGAGATCGAGAAACTGCTGGGTCTCGATGTTACTCAATTCCGGCAGATCGCCATGATTGCACAGGGTGAATTTCGCAATCTGCTCAATGCCTCCAGCAGGGANCGGATCGATATCTTCCGCCGNATTTTTGCTACGGAGCAATATCTGCAGGTTCANGAAGCATTGAGAACTGAGGCCGGTAGATTAAGCGCTGAGGTACAGATGCAGACTGCTATCTTGATNCGCACTTTGAGCCCACTGTCGGAATACAGTGAACAATATGCTCTCGGGATTCCGCAATTCNAGGCTATCCAAGCTGACGAAGTCAGGGCGACCGTGCCTCTGTTACTGGAAAAGCTGCAGCAGGTCCTGGAAATAACCGCTAAGGAGCTCAGCAATAGAGAAAGCAAAATCAGTCGGAAGGAGGAGCAGCAGCGCCAGCTGTTGCAACAGGAGCAAAAGGCCGCTGCTCATAATGAAAAAGTAAAGCGGTGGCACCGGCTGACCGCCCAACAAAAAGTACTCCAAGACTCGAAAGAGACAGCTGAGCTGGATGCGAAGAGACTGGCCCTGACCCAGAGGATCCGGCGAGAGATCCTGCCGCTTGCTACCGAGCTGGAACGCCTGCAAGCAGAAGCGGCAGAGCTGGAAAGCGATTTAAAACAGACTACTGCTGCCGTGGCCGCAACCACAATACAGTTGGCAGCAGCTACGGCCGCGGTTCAGACTGCTCGGGAGTCCGCACAGAAAACATCCGGACTGCGGGCAGCTGTCGTCAAGTTGGAAGCGGAAGTCGAGCTCTGGCAACGACAGGTTGAGACTCTGGAGCAGATCAATCAAAAAACGAAGTTAAGAGATAATAAAAGTCATCGGCTCACCGCAGTCGAGCAGGAAATCAAAAGCGGGCAGGCCAGACAGGTAGAATTGCAGGCGGCAATTGAGCAAGATCAGAAAGCCGGTGAGGAGCTGCAAATTGCCAGACACCGGAGGGAGCAGATCTTACAGCAGATCTCGGATTGGGAGCAGCTGCAGTGCCGGCAAAAGGATCTTGAGACGGATGCGCAGGCGCTTGCAGATAAAGAACGGCAGCAGCAGAAATTGATACAGCAATTGAAGCTGGCCCAGGACCGTTATCAGGCGGCATATGCCCTCTATCTTGCCAATCAGGCAGGGCTTTTGGCACAGGAGCTGAAGGCAGACCAACCTTGCCCGGTCTGTGGCTCAACCAGTCACCCGGACAAGGCTGTGCTGCAGGAGGGTGCTCTTACCGCCGAGGAAGTAGAGGCCCTGTCTGTCCAGGCGCAAGAACTGGCCGGGCTCAGCTCCGTCCAGCTGAAGGATATTGAATTATCCTCAACGCATTGGCAAAAGGAACTGGCTCAAATCAGTGACCGCCTGGAGCAGCTGGCGACGTCACTTAGCATAGATTTTCCTGACATATTGTCGGCGGCAGAAAGTCTGTCGGCAGACGATAGACAGCTGATCCTGAAGCAATTGCAGTTGGTAGCAGTTTCCTGCCAAGAAGCGCTGGTCTGCTCAAAGACGAAAATTGAGCATGAATTAACGCTGGCCGAGCAAAAACTCAGCCGCCGGGAGACGAATTTCGCCGCACTCAAAGCGCTTCAGCCGCAGCTTAGCAAGCTGGAACAGCAAAATCAGGAGCTGAAGACCGAAGTCAGCAAGCTCGATCTTGAACTGGCCGGTCTGAAAGATGTTGCCGCAGAGAGGCAGAAAAACCTGACCATGTCTGATGCCGATGCAGCCCGAAACAAGCTGGAGCAGCTTAGTTCTACCATTGCCGAACTGGAAAGCCGGCTCAAAGCGACAGAGACTGAACAGTCGCAATTGCAGCTGGCGCAGCAAAAACAACAGACCAGGCAGGAAGAACTGGCAGCCAGGCAACAAAAGAACAGAGCCGAACTGGCAACTGCGGCAGATAGATTAGCGACCAAGATTAAAACTGCCGGCTTTGCTCCTGACAGTCCCTGGCGTGATTCCTTGCTGGATGAAGAGGCAGAAACAGCCTTGGCTGAACAGGTAGCAGCCCGCAAGAGCCAGGAGGAGCTGCTGAAACATGATCTGGCACAGATTGAGCCTCAGTACCGTCAGCAGGAGCTGATAGATCAGGACGCACTAACTGCCGCAGTCGAGGCAGCGTCAGCAGAGCTGAAGCAACAGCGAGCCGACCACGGTGCCTATAAACTTCACACGGACAAACTGCGCCGGATTCGGACAGATTTGCAGCAGCAATGGAGTGAGCTGGACGAGCTGACACAGGATGAAGCCAGAGTGAGGTATCTTTCTGATGTTGCCAATGGCAGGATCGCCGGCGCAGAGAAAATCAGTTTTGAAGCCTGGATTCAGGCCTGGCATTTCGCACGCATCATCAAGCGGGCCAATTACAGATTCCATGACCTCAGCAATGGTCAGTATCGACTGGTGCATGGCAGTGCCGAAGACCTGCGCGCCCAGAGCGGGCTTGATCTGGCAGTGCTGGATTATCACACCGGCAAGATCAGACCCGTCTCGACTCTTTCCGGCGGTGAGACTTTTAATGCTGCTTTATGTCTGGCACTCGGTTTATCGGATGTCATTATGGAGTACGCCGGCGGCGTTGAGCTGGATATTCTCTTTATTGACGAAGGCTTTGACAATCTGGATGAGCATTTCCTGCAGTTGACCATGGAAACATTGTTGGAACTCTCGGAGGGCAAGAGGCTGATCGGAATTATCTCCCATACCAGTATCCTCAAAGATAATATCAGTCCCCAGCTGCAGGTGAAGAGCACACCCGGCGGCAGCAGCATCAATTGGTCCGGTCTGGGTTAAGGATTTAGGGCCGGAGCTTCCGGAAAAATTCGATGCTTGGGTATCAACTTCTGAGCCGGATCGAAGCTAAGCGGAGAGGCAGAGAGCTATCAATGACGCTTTCGGCACATAATGCGATTGATCGACCAGTTGTTGCATAATTGTTGTTGCATAATTAAAACTAAACCGGTCTTCTTAATCATCTTGAGAGAAAGATCAGTAATTGTTAAAATAGTCTAGCTATATGCTTCGCTCGTCGTTTTGGGGGGCGAAGTTAATATTAGAAAATAATCGCTATCAGGAGGATATATGCACAAGAAACTTTTTATTCCCGGTCCGGTTGAAGTAGCGCCGGAAGTACTGGCTAAGATGGCCACTCCGATGATCGGACATCGTTCGAAAGATGCCACGACCCTGCAGCAGAGCATCTCTGAAAAACTGCAGAAACTGATGTTTACCGAGAACACAATCATTCTTTCGACCTCATCCGGTACCGGTCTGATGGAGGCAGCTATCCGCTGCTGCACCAGAAAGCGGGCGGCGGTCTTTTCCGTCGGCTCGTTCGGTGATCGCTGGTATGATATTGCCCGCTTCAATAATATCGAGGCCGACAAGTTTACCTCTGAGCCGGGGCAGCCGACAACACCGGAAATGGTTGAGGAAGCTCTGCAGACCGGCAAATATGATGTGGTTACAGTACAGCACAATGAGACTTCGTCCGGCATTATGAATCCGGTGCAGGCGATCGGTGAAGTGGTCAAAAAATATGATGGCGTACTGTTTCTCGTGGATGCGGTGTCTTCACTGGGCGGCGCCAAGATCGAGGTTGATGCCTGGGGCATAGATGTCTGCATAACTTCGACTCAGAAATGCCTGGGCTTGCCTCCGGGGCTCTCGCTGTGCTCTGTCTCCGAGCGTGCTTATGAGGCAGCGAAGCAAAAGGAGTTCCGCGGTTTCTATCTGGATCTGGTCAAGCTCTATGAGCAGGTAAAGAAGAATTATCAGTATCCATCAACACCATCTCTGTCCCATATGTTTGCACTCGATTACCAGCTGGAGCGGATTGTCAATCAGGAGGGTATTGAGAATCGCTTTGCCCGCCATGCCAAGTTGGCCGATCTGCTGCGCGCCTGGGCGGAAAAGCATTTTTCGCTGTTTGCAGCGCCGGGCTGTCGTTCCAATACCGTTACCTGCATCAACAATACGATCGGCTTTGACTTTGCGGACTTGAACAAGAAGCTGGGCGAGAGAGGCTACACGATCAGCAATGGCTATGGCAAGTACAAGGATATTACTTTCCGGATTGCCACGATGGCCGAGTGTACGGAAGCCGACTTACTGGATCTATTAGGGAATATTGAAGAAATTCTTGGATTGGAGGCCTAAATGAAAACTATTCTAGCTAATGACGGGATTGATGCCTCAGCCCAAGCTGCGCTTGAGGCGGCAGGCTATGTGGTAGATACCAATAAATACGAAGATGAAGCGCTGCTGAAGCGTCTGGCCGAAGTGGACTGCGTCGTCGTCCGCAGCGCCACCAAGATGCGCGATCCGCAGATTGATGCCGGCGCAGCCGGCAATCTGAAGCTGATCATCCGCGGCGGCGTCGGCGTTGACAATATCAATGTCGCTTATGCCGAGTCACAGGGCCTGGTTGTGAGGAATACACCCAATGCCTCCACCAATGCTGTGGCGGAGATGGTGCTGGGACATATGCTGGCTGCTTGCCGTCACATCGGACAAGCTACCCACACCATGAGAGAGGGACAGTGGCTGAAGAAGCAATTTACCGGTACGGAAATCGCCGGCAAAACACTGGGCTTGATCGGCTTTGGCCGCATTGGCCAGCGCCTGGCCGACAAAGCTCTGGCTTTGGGGATGAAGGTAATCTTCCATCGCCGGACACAGAACTTCGTTTATGAAGGTTGTACTCAAAAAAGCAAGGAAGAGGTCCTGCGCGAAGCGGATTTCCTCGCTATCTTGATTCCTACTGCCGGCGCCAAGCCCGAAGTCGGAGCCGAAGAAATGGAGCTGATGAAAGACAGTGCCTATATCATCAACTGCTCCCGCGGCGGCGTGGTTGACGAAAATGCCCTGGTCGATGCTATCGAAGCGGGTAAAATCGCCGGCGCCGGTCTGGATGTTTTTGTCACCGAGCCGGCCGACAATCAGCGCGTTTTGTCCTGTCCTAAGATTGTTCTGACGCCTCATCTGGGTGGTGCAACAGCTGAAGCCCAGGCCAGAATCGGCGATGAGATCGTCGAGATCGTAAAAGAGATTCTCTAAGAGTTAGCCCCCGGGGGCTGTCAGTATATAAAGCAAACTGCGGCCCCGATTGGAATAGATGCTCAGGGTGAGTCTCCGGGCTCACCCGGCATATAAAAAAAGGAGCAATAAGATGGCGATAGTCAGACCTTTTAAATCCTTGAGACCGGCAGCGGGAAAAGCCGCTCAGGTAGCTTCGCTGCCCTATGATGTGATGAACCGGGCCGAGGCCAAAGCGATGGCCGCAGGCAATCCCGACAGCTTCCTGCATGTGGTTCGTTCCGAAATCGGACTGCCGGATGAAGTCAGTGATTACGATCCTCAAGTCTATGCCAAGGCCAAAGCAGTACTGGAGCAGATGACAGCGGACGGCGTGCTGGTCCAAGACACCAAGCCCATGTTCTACATCTACCGCCAGATCATGAACGGCCGAGTTCAGACCGGACTCGTAGCCACGGTAGCGGTTGACGAATACCTCAGCAATGATATCAAAAAGCACGAGCTGACGCTCGAGGTCAAAGAGCAGGACCGCATCAATCATTTTGATGCTACCGACGCCAATACGGAACCAATTTTCCTCACTTATCGGGAAAACCGGGAGATCAGTAAGTTGCTCAACGACTTCATCAAGTTCAATAACCCGACGGCCGGTTTTACCAGCGAGGACAATATCACGCATTATACCTGGGCCATTGACGACGATGACCTCAATGCCAGGCTGGAGCAGCTCTTCGCCGGTATTGACGCTCTCTACATCGCTGACGGCCACCATCGCAGCGCCTCCGCTGCCAAAGTCGGTCTCAAGCGCCGTGAGCAGTTCCCCGCTGCCCCGGCAGACGCCGAGTTCAACTACTTTATGGCCGTTATCTTCCCCGATGAAGACCTGTTCATCATGGACTACAACCGGATTGTCAAAGATCTGAACGGACTCTCGGCAGAAGATTTTACGAAAGCGCTGCAAAAGGGCTTCAGCGTCCGTAAGATGGAGGGGAAGGAACCCCTGCGCCCGAAAGCCAAGGCTCATTTCGGCATGTATCTCGAGGGCTGCTGGTACGAGCTGGCCGCCAAGCCGGAACTTTATCAGGACAAAGATCCCTATGACAGGCTGGATGTTTCGATTCTGCAGCAAAATGTGCTGTCGCCATTGCTGGCGATCGATGATCCCCGCACCAGTAAGCGCATAGACTTTGTCGGCGGCATCAGAGGCCTGCAGGAACTGGCCGACCGTGTGGATGCCGTAGGAGGCGTAGCCTTCTCCATGTATCCGACCACCATGGCCGAATTGCTGGAAATTGCCGATGCCGAGATGACAATGCCGCCTAAATCAACCTGGTTTGAGCCCAAGCTGCGTTCCGGACTGTTTATCCATCTGCTGTCCGATTAGCAACAATCAGGAAGAGCCGTACGAGACAGTACGGCTCTTTTTAACGGACCTATGTTCACACGTGGTTTATAAGATCAATAAAAATGCCGCCGGGGTACTATTATGGATTACCTGGGTTATGATACTTGATTTATGATTCCTTTTGTCACTCAGAGAGTTTGATATCCAGTTCGTTCAGGAAATCTTGGCAGAAGTTTATGAAATATACTTGCGAAGGACGGAAGTAGCTATTTCGAACAAAAACCAGATTATAAGAATGCCGTTCATAAAAATCATTAATGATGATCTTTTTCAGATATCCGCTTCTTAGCTCTTTTAAAACAGCGCTTGTATAGTGAAAAGCAATACCCACATTATGGTGCACTAATTGTTTAACGATTGCCAGCCCATTAGTTATTTCTATCCTATGGGGGAAAGAAAATGCCGATATGCCATTTTCCTGGAATATAATATCAAGACGCATTCGTGAAGGCGTATTTTCCACCCCCAGGATCAATGTATTATCATACAGATCATCAATGCTAACGGTTTTATCTGCCAAGGGATGGTCGGGTGAACATACACAGACAGTTGTGCCGCTGCATAAGGTGNGGTATTCAAATTCTGATTTGGAAAAGGATTCATCGATAATTAAAAAATCCAGATCGCCTTTTTCCAACATGCGGGAAAGAGTTGATGAATTTTCAATAATAACTGCAATATTGATCTCAGGGTTTTTCTTGATAAAAGCAACCAGCAGGTCATAGAAGAAAGATTCTCCTGTTGCAAGTTCCGCACCGACCCGCAGCTCTCTGACATCTGAAGAAACACATGAAAGTTGTGAGCGCATACGCTCAGAGTCAAGGTTAATAGAATTAGCGAACTGAAAAAGATAAATCCCGGCAGCAGTTAAATTAAATTTCCGTCCTTCATAATAATATAGAGAGACGTTGTACTCTTTCTCCAGAGCCTTAATTTGTTGAGAAACAGCAGGCTGTGTGATGTGCAGTTGCTCTGCAGTTTTTGAAAAATTTTTTGTTTGGCAGAGACTCAGAAAAGTGAGTAGTTTATTATCCAGCATAGTCATCCTCTCTATCTATAAGTAAGTATTATTGAATGATAATTAATTATTATTATCATGGTATAGGATGAAAATGATATAATCAAGAAACTATCTATTCAATATATGTATTTCTTAGTCGATCCGGTTGGCGCAATTATATTTATTGGCAGGTTCTGTCGTAATGTAAATAAGTTTTCATTATAAAAGGAGGTATTATATGAAGAAGAAAGTAGCTTTGTTTCTCTGTCTTGCCATGTTATTGACATTACTGGTCGCCTGTGGCGGAAAGCCTAGTGAGCAGACATCAGGAGAAATCAAAGAAACATCAGGGGAGGGTGATGCAGCAGCTGATGATAGTGGCAGCATGATTCGCTATACGCTAACTGCAATGCCGAAGATTGACCCCGGTGTTGGATCTGACTTTGGTTCGGCGAGTTTGATCATTAATCTGTATGATCCTTTGCTGATGCCAACTAAAGAAGGTGGAGTAGAACCTTGGATTGCTACGGAGTGGAGTGTTTCAGATGATGGTCTGGTCTGGACATTCAAGATTCGCGATGATGTGAAATTCCAAAGCGGCAATCCTTTAACCGCCAAGGATGTGGCCTATACCATGAACCGTATGCTGACACTGGGTGAAGGCTTTGGCTATCTATTTACTTCTACTGTCGAAGAAGCGGTAGCTGTTGACGACACCACGGTTGAATTCAGATGCAAGACCCGTAACGGTACCCTTTCTGCCGCTTTGGTACGTCTCTATATTCTCGACAGTGCCGTGGTAGAGAGCAAATACGGCGAAGGTACATACGGCGAACAGGGCGACTACGGCAAAGCCTACCTGTTAGAGAATTCTGCCGGCAGCGGACCCTATAAAGTTAAAGAATATGTAGCCAACTCACATATTCTGTGCGAGCAGAATCCTGATTACTGGGCTGGTTTTGATCCGGCTAATCCCAAAGAGTTCAAGGCATATAGTTCTAATGAATCAGTTACAGTCAAGACTATGATGCAAAGAAAAGAACTGGAGATCGTAGACTCCTATCAGAGTGCGGAGACAAATGAAGCGCTTGACGCTATGGAAGGTGTTGATATCATGAACACTCAAGGTGGCAATATCATCTTCCTGATACTCAACAATTCCAAACCGCCGCTGGATGATCCTCATGTCAGAAAGGCACTGGCCTATATGATGGATTACGATGTCGTCTGCAATGATATTTTCCCGAATTCGGTTCAGGCGGACAGTATTATCTCCAACACTTTGCGCGGACACAAAAAGATGTATGATTTCTCCTTCGATCTTGAGAAGGCAAAAGAGGAGATTTCCCTTTCCAAGTACAAAGACAATATTGCCGATTATCCGATTGAAGTATGCTGGATAGCGGAAACACCTGACCGCGAAAAGCTGGCCTTGTTGATCCAGGCTGTTGCTGCTGAAGTGGGTGCTAATGTCAAAGTAGTAAAAACTCCCTGGGCCAAAGTGGTTGAAAATGCCTCTTCTCCGGATACTACACCCCATGTTACGACTACGGTCTTTACCGGTGACTACTCGGAGGCAGGCTCAGTATTGATGTCAGCGATCCGTTCCAAAGAAGTCGGTACCTGGCAGAATTGCAGCTGGATCAATGATCCGGAATTGGATGCCATGATTGACGAGTCGATAACCATTATCGATGATGCCGAGCGTATTGCCAAATACGAGGAGATCCAAGACTATTTGTCCGACAAATGCGTGCTGATTCCTCTGGCAGAGCTGATTGAGCCGATCGCTTATCAGTCGTCTTATGTGGTATGGGAAGGCGGTAATCCCGAGAATCAGATACCGGTAATGGGATACGTGCTCTATATGCGCGATATCAAGATTTACCCTGAAAAGAAGTAATCCGGCAACGGTTTGGAACTTTAGAAAAATGTAAAAATGTTTGTCGCCTCACAGTGTCTCTTGTGAGGTGACAAACTAAATTTTTAAGCACAAAGAAAATCCAAACAATGGGAATATGAGAAACATTAAGTTTCTCTTATTCTCCAGATATTGGAATACCAAAAAGGAGTATATCAGATGTTACTTTTTAAAAGCATTATGAAACGTCTGGCGAGCTCCATTGTGGTGCTACTTGGTCTGACCATAGTTATTTTTGCCTTGATGAAAGCGGTTCCCGGTGATCCTGCTCGTCTGGCCCTAGGACCAAATGCTCCGGAAGAAGTTCTTGAGCATTATCGTGAAGTTAATCACCTGAATGAACCCATACCAGTGCAGTATTTCTATTGGCTGTCCAATGCCGTTCAAGGAGACTTCGGCACATCGTCCTATACACAGAGGGCTGTGAGCCAGGACATCAAAGACTTTGCACCTGCCACAATTGAGTTAGTAATATGGGCGGGGATTCCCCCTTTATTTGTAGCATTGTTTTTGGGTGTAATTAGTGCCCAACATAAGAATAAATGGCCTGATTATTTAACACGTTTTTTAGGCTATATTTTTGTAGCTACACCCACATTTGTTTTTGCTGTGTTATTTATTTTGATCTTTGGCTATTGGTTGCCGGTGATGCCAACGATAGGAGGAAGATTAAGCCCGCAATTTACGATTGCTCCCGTTACAGGGATGTACATTGTGGACGCTCTGATCGGCGGTCAGCCGGCTGCTGCCTGGGATGCTTTCCTGCATCTGCTTTTCCCGGCTTTAGCTCTTTCCTTGGGTAAGACTATGCAGGAGGCGCGCATAACCAGAGCCAGCATGTTGCAAAATGCAGATAAAGACTATATCACCATGGTCACGTCGCAAGGTGTGCCTAAGAAAATCGTCAATCGCAGATTTCTCTTGAAACCTTCTGTAATTCCTACTGTTACAGTCATGGGCATGGATTTTGCTTCTTTATTTGGCAATGCCTTTCTGGTGGAGAGAATTTTTAACTGGCCTGGATTATCCAGCTATGGCATGAATGCAATACTGAATAAAGATTCTAATGCCGTTGTTGCTGTCGTCCTCATCATTGGGTTGGCTTTCGTGGGAACAAGTATAGTTGTAGATATTGTTGCTATGATCCTAGACCCAAGAATGCGTCAGGCACGAACGAGATAGGAGGCAATCAATGACACCGGAGCGAAAAGAATCAATAGTAAGAAATTGGTATAAATTTTCTGCGGGCGGAGCATCAGTTGTAGGTCTGATAATTGTTATTGTAATAATTATTTTGGCCATATTTGCTCCCATCATTGCTCCTTATCCGGAAGATGCAGGAGCTGTAGTTAAGTTTTCGGAGAGCAAGCTGCCGCCAAGTTCCAAGCATCTTATGGGGACAGATACCATGGGGCGCGATGTGTTCTCCCGCTTGTTATTCAGCCTCAAAGGCACCCTGTTGATGGGTGTATTGGTGCTGGCGATCTCAGTACCGATCGGGTTTATTGTCGGTGTTTTAGCCGGCTATTACCGCGACACTTGGATCGAAACTGTTCTAATGAGAATTGTAGATATTTTCCTATCTGTACCAGCCCTGGTACTGGCCTTGGCCATAGCATCCATTATGGAACCGAATCTACGAAATTCGATGATTGCCATTACCATCATGTGGTGGCCATGGTATGCCAGATTAACTTTCGGCGTAGTGTCTTCGCTGAGGACTGAAAATTATATTACCTATGCGGAGCTGACCGGAGCAGGCTTGGGTCATATCATCGTCAAGGAATTCTTGCCCAATACTATCGACCAGATACTCACTAAAATGACACTGGATATTGGTTATGTCATTATCATGGGCGCTACACTCAGTTTTGCCGGATTAGGCGAGCAGCCTCCGATCCCGGCTCTGGGCAATATGATCAATGACGGAGTTAAGTTTTTGCCCGATATGTGGTGGCTGACGATCTTCCCGGCAGTAACCATCATCCTGATTGTGCTGGGCTTCAATCTGGTCGGTGATGGCGTTGGGAATATATTTAATGTGGAGGGGAACTGATGGAAACCAATAATAATATTTTGGAGATCAAAGATCTATCCGTATCCTACACAGTCGCCAATGTAGTTACCCACGTGCTGGAAAAGGTCAATCTGACTGTCCCTAAAGGCAAGAGTGTAGGGCTGGTTGGTGAATCGGGCTGCGGCAAGACTACAACCATGAGAGCCATCTTAGGTGTCTTGCCCAGTAATGCCAATATCGAAAGTGGCGAGATCCTTTTTAACGGCACAGATGTACTAAAGATGCCATATAATCAGTTGCAGGAATTTCGCCAGACGGGTGCGGGACTTATTTTTCAGGATCCGTCCAGTGCGCTGAACCCGGTGATTTCGATCAAGAAGCAATTTCTGACCAGTCTGAAGTATGCTCATAAGGATAAGAATTATTCTTCCGCACAACTCTATGACAAAGCAATTGAGGCCTTAAACGCAGTCTCTCTGGCTGATCCCAAACGCATCATGAATAGCTTTCCTTTTCAGCTTTCAGGCGGTATGAGGCAGAGAGTCTGTATTGCCATGACTTTGGCGGGAGAAAAAGAATTATTACTTGCGGATGAGCCCGGAACTGCCTTGGACGTCACGATTCAGGATCAGATTCTGAGACTAATAAAAAATCTGGTGGAAACGCTTGATTTGTCAGTCATAATGGTTACTCACTCCCTTGGCGTTATCCGCCAAGTTACAACTGAGGTCAATGTTATGTATGCGGGCTCTATTGTGGAAGGCGGAGATACCCATCAGGTTTTTGAGCATCCCAGTCATCCTTACACAATAGCTCTGATGGATTGTCTGCCCAAGTTGACGGGAACCGGAATTTCGGAAGGAATACCGGGACGTATTCCGGATTATGATCATCCGCCTGCCGGTTGCCGTTTTTATCCTCGTTGCACCTATGCGCTTGATCGGTGCAAGTCCGAGGTTCCGGGCAAAACCATTGTGGAAGACGATCATTGGGTAGCCTGTTTTGCAGCAGAGGAGGGAAAAGTATGTCCGAAGTAATTCTGGAACTTAAAAACTTAAAGAAGTATTTCCCGCTGCCCGGTGGTCAATCTGTTAAGGCCGTTGATGGTGTGAGCCTGAAATTATTTAAGGGCGAAACGCTAGGTTTGGTCGGAGAGTCAGGTTGCGGTAAGAGCACAATTGCTTACACTGTGGTCGGAATGTACGGTGCCACAGAAGGCGAAATAATCTATAAAGGTACGAACCTGGCCCAAAAAGGTTATAAGAGAAATTTGCAGCAAAAGGGTGAAATACAGATCGTTTTTCAGGATCCGGGCTCATCGCTTAATTCCCGACGCAATGTGGGGAAAAGTCTGGAGCTCCCTTTGAAGATTCACACCAAGCTGAATAAACAAGAAAGGCAAGACCGGATCGATGAATTATTGGAACTGGTGGGATTGCCTGTTGATTTTAAGAAGAGAATGCCGAGAAATATCGGGGGCGGCGAGCGTCAGCTGGTATCTGTGGCCAGAGCATTGGGCTCAAATCCGGAATTCATTATTCTCGATGAACCAACCTCAGCTCTTGATGTCTCGGTTCAGGCCAAGGTTATCAGCACTTTGATCCATCTGCAAGAGAAATTAGGATTATCCTATCTGTTCATTACGCATGATCTCAGTCTGATGCGCAATGTGGCAACCAGAGTCGCTATTCTTTACTTAGGCAGATTATGCGAATTGGCTCCCACAGCTGAATTCTTCCACAGGCCGCTGCATCCCTATACGCAGATGTTGCTATCTTCAATTCCTGTAGCTACCGATGAGGAAGAGAAAGTCAAACCGGCACAGATTATTTCGGAAGGTGAAATCCCTTCGCCGGTCAATGTTCCCAGCGGTTGCACATTCCATACCCGCTGCAGGGATTGTATGGATATCTGTAAAGTTGAGGTTCCGGTGATGATTGAGATTGAACCGAGTCACTATGTATGTTGCCATAAATTTAAAGAAGGCGAGCCGATAGCTGCGGAGGTAGAATAAGATGGAAGCGATCTTGAATGAGCTGATTGATTCTTACCGTGATGACATCATCAGCATGACCAAAGAGCTAATCGCATTTCCGAGCGTCTTCGCAGAAAGTGAAAACGAACAGGAACCTTTCGGCAAGCCAATTAATGATGCATTATTGGCGGTGCTTGGCATGGCGGAGGAGATGGGCTTTGCTACCCGGAACTATGAGGGCTATGCGGGTACCGTGCAATGGGGCGATACGGGCAAACAGATCGGAATTCTTTCCCATATCGATGTGGTGCCAGTCAGTGCAGACTGGTCCTATCCGCCGTTCGAAGGCACTATAGTTGACGGTGCTCTCTATGGACGTGGCTCGGTCGACGACAAAGGACCCCTGGTAGCAGCACTTTTTGCCATGAAGGCGGTCCGGGACAGCAAATTGCCTGTGAAAAACCATGTGCGTCATATCATCGGCGCTGATGAAGAATCCGGTATGCGTTGCTTAAATTATTATCTCCAGCACGAGGAGGCTCCGTGGGGAGGCTTTTCACCGGACGCGGAATTCCCTGTCATTCATGCGGAGAAAGGCATTCTCAGATTTGATGTCAAGTCAGAGTGGGAGGCCGCGGATACTCCGGCCGCAGGGATTAAGCTGCTCGCTGTAAACGGCGGCAGTAAAGTCAATATGGTGCCGGCACAAGCTGTAGCCACTCTGTCTTGTGCGGCCGCAGATTGGCAGCTGATTCAGGGACGGTTGGAGAAGTATGTGGCCCAAAATAGACTGGAACTGGAATACAAAGATGAGATCTGCACGATTACCGCGACAGGACAAAATGCGCATTCATCTCAGCCCTGGCAGGGCAAAAATGCGATCAATTATCTGCTGAACTTCCTGGGCACTCTGCCTCTGCAAGATAGTGGCGCTGTGAGCTTCCTGCATAAGATCAGGACATTATTTGCCGATGGTTACAGGGGCGAGGCTTTGGGAATTTGCTGCGAGGATAAGCTCTCGGGTATTTTGACTTTGTCGCTGGGCGTGCTGAGGATTGACGATAAATCCGGCAGCGCCCGTGTAGAGATTAGATATCCCATTCACGCCAGCAGGGAAGTAATCCTACAAACTNTTCAGGTCGCTTGCTTGGAGCAAGAGGTGACCCTGGATGTTTATCAGGACAAGGCGCATTTATATATCCCGGTCAAAGACCCTTTAGTTCAAATCCTGACCGGAGTATATCAAGAGGTGACGGGCAGAACGGAAGAACCCATTGCTATTGGCGGAGCCACCTATTGCCGAGCCATTGAAAACTTCGCGGCCTACGGTCCCGTTTTCCCGGGGCAGGTGGAAATGGCGCATCAGACAGATGAATATATTATGGTCGATGATTTGATCCTCTCAGCCAAGATCTACGCTCAGGCTCTGTATGCTCTACTAAATTTGTAAATCGTAATTGTTAAGAAAAAATCTGGAGGTATAAATATGGAATGGAATCTGGGAATTGAAATGAGAGATGAGTATCGCCGCCTGGAATTGGCTCGTGCCGCCATGAAATTGGTGCGCGATATTATGCTCTGCAAACCCGGTGAAAATCTGGTCATAACTTATGACACTTGTGTTGATGAGCGTGTCGTGAATGCGCTTGCCAGCGCCGCCTATGCAACTAATGTGGTGCCAACAGTGGTTTACTATCCGACGGCTGAAGGCTTTTATGCCGAGCCGCCCGCACCGGTAGCGGAGGCCATTGCGGTGGCCGATGTCTGGATCGAGCTGGCCTATGCCTCTATTATGCACGGTAAGGCCTATCGCCGTGCTGTAGACCAAAACGGTGCCAGATATATCTGCGCTACGGGCATGGATACCCATATGCTGGTAAATTGCATTGGCCGGATTGATGTTGACAAAGTCATTGAACTGGGCGAGTACTTCAAGAAAAAGCTGGAAGAGACAGATGAGATTCGAGTGACTTCTAAGAACGGAACAGATTTACGCGGCAAGATGGGAGGACGTAAAGTCCGCCACTCCGGCATTAAAGCCACTAAAAAAGGCTATCCCGTCATGCTTACCGGTCAGACCAGCTGGTGTCCCGTCGAAGAGACCATAGAGGGCACTCTGGTGTTTGATGGAGCTGTTTTCCCGCCCGATAGTCTGGGAGTCTTAAAGGAAACGATCGCGATTGAATTCAAGGAGGGCCGGGTTGTCAAGGTCACAGGCGGCAAAGAAGCGGAAATCTTTGATCAATGGCTGCGTTCCTTTAATGATCCCAATATGCTGCGCCTGGCGCATTTCTCACAGGGATTCAACCCCGGCGTGAACAAGGTGACAGGGCGCATTGTTGAGGATGAGAGAGTCTTCGGCTGTATGGAATTTGGCATCGGCAGTCAGGGTATCGCAATAGGCGGTGCCCATTGGAGTGCCGCCTCCCATACTGACGGCGTGATTTTGCGTCCGACTATTATTCTCGACGGTGTTGTTTTCGAGGAAGACGGTGTGTATATGGATGAGGGTGCACGCAAGTTGTGTGCCGAAATGGGAATCGAAGGTTATTAAAAAGGATGGGGAGCAAATAGCTCCCCTTTTTAATCTTATCGGGAGGCCAACTAAATGAAAAATCGCATCTTGCATTTAAAGCCCGTGGCATATAGTGATCTCAATGATGAAATCCTGGCCTATCTGAACAAATATAAGTCGGATAATACCGAGATTGAAATCAGGAATTTGTCCCGCGGTCCGTCACATCTGGAATATTTATACTATCAGGCGGTTGCAGAGACTGAAATTCTCCGAGAGATCAGACAGGCTGAAAGAGACGGCTTTGACGCGGCAATGATTAGCTGCTTTGATGATCCGGGGCTGTTTACCGCTAGGGAGATCAGTCAGAATTTATTAGTTACGGCAGCTGCAGAATCCAGTGTCTATTTAGCCGCCACATTAGGTGATCGTTTTTCGGTGATTGTAGGCCGGGATAAATGGATTCCACAGATGCGGGATCTGATTGCCCGCTATGGGCTGAAAGATAAACTGGCATCTTTTCGGAGCATTAGCTTAGGGGTTTTGGAACTGCATCGCGATAAGCGGGAAACTGCCTCCAGAATCAGGCACGCAATTGAAAACGCCCTTGTTCTGGACAAGGCTGAAGTAATAATCTTGGGTTGTACGATGCAGTACGGCTTTTTCGAAATACTGCAAGAGGAATACAAAGTCCCGATTATTGACTCGATGCTGGCTAATCTCAAATATACCGAATACTTGCTGGAGGTTAAACAGAAAACCGGTTGGACTTTCAGCCGCAGGGGCATGTATGAACGTCCACCCGATAAGGAAATGGCGGATTGGGGCCTGACATAGGGTGTCCTGCGGATATTCTTTAGATATCCTATACATCTTTGTTTTAGCCGAAGGCGCTCGCGAGCTGTACTGCTGACCTGACTGTACTGCAGAGGGGTTATCAGTGCGGTTTGTGAGCGTCTTCGGCAAAAAAGAAATTAAGTAGTAGGTTTTGGAAAAGGATTTACGGCTTTAATGATGTTACCGGAACAATAAAAATACCTGTCTCAGGATCTTTCATTACTGCTTCACAATATCCCACAATTACACACATAAATGCAGGCTTCTTTTTTACATTAGCGTAAAATTTTGCAAGGCTATTTATAGCATCCTTAATGCCTCTATAGCTCAGTTTAATCTCGAAAGCTGCGTCTCATTGTGCACTTTTCAAGTATTATGTTGTACACTTTTCAGAAATTCGATTGTGCGATTTTCTTAGAAAAAAGACAGTCGGCAGAAGGAATTAGTGCTAAGGTTAGAGGGGGAGGTTGGTAGAAGAGATGGGTCTGAATGCAATGGATGGCAGAACCAGGTTAGAACATTATCCGGATGCGAAGAAGAAAAATTTGCTTATCGGCATCGATATGGGCGGGACCAATATTGATGGTGTCGTGATCGACGATGGGGTGCTGATAAAATCGGTTAAGCGGAAGGTTGACCGCAGTGACTTTTTCCGCAGCATTTGGGGCTGTCTGCAGGCATTGCTGCAGGGGGTCGAGAGGGAGCGGATCGGGCGGATCAATCTGAGCACGACGATTTCTACCAATGCGATTGTTGAGAAGCAGTTGTCCGGCGTGGGCTTGATTTTACAGACCGGACCGGGACTGAAGTGGGAGTTTGATGAGCTGGAGGATTTTATTACTTATCTGTCCGGCAGTGTTGATCACCGCGGCAGTGTGGTTCAGGGATTGGATCAGGAGGAGTTGGCGGAGATTAGGGCTCGCTATGCCGAGCAGCCGCCGGAGGCTCTGGCGGTGGTCACCAAGTTTTCCACCCGCAATCCCGAGCCTGAGTTGCAAATCAGGGATTTCTTCGCCGGGGAGTTTGAGGATATTACATTGGGACACAGCCTGTCGGGCAAATTGAATTTTCCCCGGCGGGTGCAGACTGCCTATCTGAATGCTGCTGTGGGCAGGACATTCCGATCTTTTGTGTCCGATCTGCAGCAGGCGCTGGAGCGTGAGCGAATTGCGGCTTCGGTCTATATCCTCAAAGCAGATGGCGGTACAGTCGATCTGGCGGGTGCCTCTGCCAGGCCGGTCGAGTCGATCCTGTCGGGACCGGCGGCCAGCTTCATGGGTATGATGGCGTTGCAGAAGAGTGATGTGCGCCGTGTGGAGCCGGAGGCGAGGTTGGATTCGGGACCTGGGCTGGAGTTGAAATCGGAGCCGGAGCCGGAACCGGAACCGAATGCAGCACAGCCTAGTGCTTACTTGGCCGGCACGGCTGCAGCAGCGCAGAGTGCAGAGCCGGAGGGTAAAGGGGATATGGTGTTGATCGATATCGGCGGCACCACGACCGATCTGTTTTTCCTCGTTGACGGCGTTCCCGTCTTTGAGCCGCAGGGCATTGAGATTGATGGACGCAAAACCCTGGTGCGAGCGATCTTCAGCACTTCGATCGGGCTGGGCGGCGATAGTCATGTTCGCAGCGAAGGCGGTATTTTGCAGATCGGCCCTCGCCGTCTGGACAATGCTGTGGCCTATGGCGGCAAATATTTGACACCGACTGATGCACTGGTTTACCTGGGCGCACTGTCCGGTGACTATCCGGAGCTAAGTAAGGCAGCTTTAGAAGAGTTGGCGGTTTACTGTGAAAACATGTCGGAAAATGAAAGTAAAGCTGTCGCAAGCAACGGGCAGACAACCCGTTCGGAGTGCAATCCGGGACATGAAAATAGTGAAGAAGCGCAAGGTGATACTCTAGCAGAAGTTGTGAGACGCAATGGTCAGGCAGCAGAGCGGCTGGCGCGTGAGATTATCGATCTGATGTGCCGGACGATCGCTGAGAAAATACGTGCCACTCTGACTAGGCTCAATGCCAGTCCTGTTTATACCATTAAGGAACTTTTGACGGATAGAAAGATCCGACCGCAGGCTGTCATGCTCATCGGCGGTCCGGCACAGGCACTGGCTCCATTTCTGGCTCAGGTGCTGGGTCTGCCGGTCACTGTGCCCCAATCCGCGGAAATCGCCAATGCTATCGGGGCAGCACTGGCCAGACCGACACAGGAGATTAATCTGCTGGCTGATACGGAGCGGGGCAGATTGTCCATACCTGAGTTAGCGATCTACGAGCCGGTGGGTAAAAATTACAATCTGGCTCAGGCGAAGCGCAGGGCTTTGACAGAGGTCAAAGGCACAGGTCAGTCGCTGGGTCTGGCTGAGGAGCAGATCGAGGCTGAGGTTGTCGAAGCCAGCAGCTTCAATATGATTAGCGGCTGGTATCAAGTGGACAGAAACATCCGGGTCAAAGCTCAGATCAAGCCCGGACTGCTGACCGAGCTGTACCCGGGTCCAGGCTGCGGTGCAGATTAAGTACGAGAGAGTAAAAGCTATGAAAGCAAAGAATAAACTGGGGCTGATTTTGTTTCCGGCCTTCGACTGGGCGATTGCCAAGACACATCCTGAGCGTGAAGAGCGGCTGCTATATACGCAGGATCAGCTCCTGGAAGAGGGGATCGAGGATATTGACGGGATTACTTTCATCAATCCCGGGATCGCAACGGCACATGATGTTAGCAGAGTCCACTTCTGCTATCCGGATGTGGGCAGTGTGGTGACCGAATCGCATTTGATCGCTGCCGGTGGTGTGATGCGGGCGTTTGATGCTGTATTGGGCGGCGAAATGGACAAGGCTTTTGCGCTGGTCAGGCCGCCCGGCCACCATGCCCAGCGTGTCGTTTATGGCGATCGCGGCTTTTGTATCGTTAATATCGAAGCAGTCGGTCTGGAGTATGCCCGCCATAAGTACGGCGACCGGAGAGTAGCAATCGTTGATACGGACTGTCACCACGGCGACGGTACACAAGATATCTATTGGAATGATCCCGACACTCTGTTCATTTCTTTTCATCAGGACGGGCGAACCCTGTATCCGGGCACGGGTGCAATCGATGAGTTCGGCGGTCCCGGTGCCTATGGCTACAATATTAATATCCCGCTGCCGCCCAATACCGGGGACGAAGGTTTCCTCTATGTGCTGGAGCGGGTGGTGCTGCCGATCCTAGATGATTTTCAACCTGATCTGATTATCAATTCCGCAGGACAGGACAATCACTATACGGATCCGCTGACCAATATGAATTTCTCAGCGCAGGGCTATGCGACACTGAATAGTCGGCTAAACCCGGATATAGCAGTCCTGGAGGGCGGCTACTCAATTCAGGGCGCCCTGCCCTATGTCAATACCGGCATTGTCTTGGCGATGGCCGGTCTGGACTATTCCGGAGTCTTTGAGCCGGATTATGCCGACGGTCTATGGCGTCAATCGGAGCGCGTAAGCAGCCAGGTGCAGCGCATTTCAATAGCGGTGCTGGAGCATTGGCAGCGCCGGAAAGAACTGGGCGCAGTCGCATATAGAGAGAAGGACATCGTGACGAGAAGACGACATGTCTATTATGATACAGCCGGAATTATGGAGAAACAGGTTCAGAGTTTCACCGTCTGCCCCCACTGTCCCGGTCTTAACTATGTGGAATCCAAGAACGACCGTGGCGCCAGTCTCTTGGGCATCACGATTCCCCGCCAAGCTTGTCCCAACTGTCGTGAAGCCGGTTATCGGCTATTCGAAAGCTCCACAGGCGGAGCCCGCCGCTTCCTCCAGGATCGTTTCTGCGACGAATATCACGTAGGTTGAGGAAACGGCGAAATACAATTCCTTTTTCTGGTATCGACTCCTATCGCAATAAATTATGGGGTTCAGATCATTTTTTAATCGTCTGTACCTGCGAGATGTATTTTTACTTTGCTGCTAGATCGTAGAACCGGCGGTGCGCTTGGCTGTGTCGTAGCCGAGAGTTACCAGATTACTGTCATGGAATTTGAATTGCTTGATGAAGTCCAGTCCCAGTTTCTCATGGGCGCGCAGGGAGCGGCCGTTGATCGAATTGATGAATGTAAGCAGAATCGGGAAGCGCTTGTTCATTGTGCGGCGAGAGAATTCGAACAGATTGGGTAGAACGCCGATGGAGCGGTAGCGCTTATCGACTGCAACCGGTCCGTATTGGTAAGAATTATAAATGTCCGGCGTTGTGCCGAGATATTCCATATTTACGAGATCATCAATCATGACCTGGAACAGAGGCCACTGTGCCCAGAACGGCCAAGAGGCGGCCATGGCATAGGCTATGACTTTGTCGCCGTCAAGGGCAATGCTGACACCATTTTCTTCTTCAATCAGGGTTTTGAGGCGGACAGCATTGAAATAAGTAGTGACGAATCCGTCCGGCTTATCCTCAGCGGAAATTGAATTGATATGGTATTTCTGCTGCAACAGTTCAACCTGCGGTATATCCGCCAGAGTAGCTAATCTGTATTCCATTTTTTAACTCTCTTTCTTCAGTTCTCTCTCTTGTTATTTTTTCTCAATATATTGTAGCAGGAGATCATAATAAAAGTCCTGTAACAAGATAGAAAGCAACACTACCTCAGGAGGGAAAACAGCACTACCCCAGGGTAGTAAGCAGCACTACCCGGGGAAGCAATACTACCTCAAGAGGGAAAGCAGCACTACCAGGGGAAGCAATATTACCTCAAGAGGGAAAGCAGCACTACCCGGGGAAGCAAGCAGCACTGAGCCCAAGATAAAAGCAGTATTGATCCCCAAACAGAAAATTTACGCGAATTTTACTTGACAGCTTTTGTATCACTGTATTATGCTACTAATACAGTGGTGATAGCTAAGTGAATGCATACAGCATCGCTTAGACCGCTCAAATAATAACACAGAGGGAGAGAGCCGTGAGCTACCAGTTTTCACATGATGTACCTATCTACCTTCAGATCATGGAGATTTTTCGGGATCAGATTTTGTCCGGTCAACTTGTTCGTGGCGATCAACTGCCCTCAGTCCGGGAGGTGGCGATGAACTACGGTGTGAATCCTAATACGGTACAGAAAGCTTTTCTGGAGATGGATCGCATGGAACTGACACGCAGCGAAAGGACTAGCGGGCGCTTTGTCGTGGCATCGGATGCTTTGCTCAAGAAGCTTCGTACTGAAGAATCCCATACAGCTATTGAAATCTTCATTCAGCGCATGAAAACACTTGGCATTGAGTGCGCTGAAATTATCGAGATAATCAAGGAGAGATGGAATGATAACTAAATTCGAACAGTCTACTGCCTTTGCATCTGGGCGGCCTATCACATCGGGTCAATCTATCACGACGGAACAGATTGCTAAATCAGCTTACTCGTCTACTCCGCCTCAGCCATCGGCACTAACACCTGTCGTAGAGGTAAAGGATCTGACCAGGAATTATGGTAAGAGACGAGGCGTAGAGAGTCTGTCTTTCGAGTTGACAGCGGGTGAAATCGTAGGTCTGCTGGGCCCTAACGGTTGTGGCAAGACAACCCTGATCAAGCTGATCATGGGTCTGCTGCAACCGGACCGGGGCAGTGTGGTGATCCGAGGCCAAAAGCCGCAGGTTTCCTACAATCTGATCTCCTATTTACCGGAGAATACCTATCTTAACCCGGCACTGACCATGCAGGAGGCTGTCCGCATCTTTGTCGATTTCTACCGGGACTTCGACCAGGCTAAAGCTTGGCGTATGTTAGCGGAGTTCGGCCTAGAGCCGAATCAGACACTGAAGACGATGTCCAAGGGTATGCAAGAAAAGGCGAATCTGGCTCTGGTTATGAGCCGTGATGTGCCGCTGTATATCCTGGATGAGCCGATGGGCGGTATCGATCCGGCGGCCAGAGAAACTATCCTGAACGGAATTCTCACAAATTACAATCCCGGCAGCACTCTACTGCTCAGCACTCATCTGATCAGTGATGTCGAAATGCTATTTGACCGGGTCATCTTCCTGGACAATGGCCGGATCAGATTGGATCGCTCCGTAGAAGAACTGCGTGCCAGAGAGGGTAAGAGCATCGACGGCCTCTTCCGCGAAATCTATGCCCCTGAGAGAGGAGAATACTATGCTTAGTAAATTGATCAAACTGGATTTGCGCGACTACCGCGCCAAAGTAAAGTGGGCTTTGCCGATCTACGGCCTGCTGCTCCTAAGTGTCCTTTTGACCAAAGGGCTGAGTGTCCCCTATTTAGGCGGCTTCACCTATGGGATCGCCGTCGTCGCCACCATAATCTTACTGCCCGCAGCTCTACTCTTGAGCCTGATACATTACTACCGCCACTTTTATACCAATCAAGGCTATCTAACCCACACTCTGCCGGTGACGCCCGGCCAGCGCTATTATGGCAAATTGGTGGGAGCTTTCCTGCTCTATTTCTTGACTTCGCTTATCGCCATATTTGGTGTTCTAATCCTTGTCTTAGCCAAAACTCTCGGCGAGCGTACAGGCCTTGCCGGTTTCGGCACCATCATCAGATCAGTTGTCAGTTGGCCACAGCAGATTGGACTGAATCCTGTTCTCGGCTGGTTGCTTGTCTTTGCCCTCTGGCTCTTTATCTTTATCTATTTCTTCGCAACCTACAGTTTCTGTATCAGCAGCGGCATGAGCCGCCGCCTTTCGCGCTTCAGTTTTGGCGGCCCGATTATCGTCTATATCATCCTCTATATTATTCAACAGATCATAGGACTGCTGGCTTTCCTATTCTTTCCGCTCAGTCTCAGGCTCTCCGTCTCGCTCGACGCTATTAATTCCGGCAGCACTGCAGTCGGGGATGTTCTTAAGACCAGGATTGTCACCACCATGCCGATCCGGCGTTTCCACGATCTGGGTATGATGGGTGAGAACTTCGGTCAGGATCTGCCCGCCGAAACTATCTTTGCCAACAACGGCTATATTGATATCGGCCTGGGAATCTTCCTCGTCATGTTGGCCTTCATTATTATCAGCTTTATTTGGACCAGGCGCCGCCTGGCTCGGATCGACCTGCGCTGAGATACCATCCATGGTAACAGCGTAGGTCGGGGTAGGGTAACCAAGGACGAAATAAATGGGACTCTAAAAGCGCCTAATTTATTTTTTCCTTGGTTGCTTCCAGTTCAGCAGCAAAATACCAAATGCGACTAGGAGCATGGCGGCTAATGTCTGCCAGCGCCAGATATTTTCACCCAGTAGAATCCAGGAAAAGATTGCACCGAAGACCGGCGTCAGGGTATGGAAGATAACCACCTTGGAGACATCATGGCGTTTCAGCAGCCAATTCCAGAGTCCATATGCCACAGCTGAGACCAGCATCAGATGGAAGAGAACCAGACTCTTGGCAAAACCGGGCCAGATCAGCCGACCGCCGCCTAGATAACCCACCAGTGAGATCAACGTACCGCCGATCAAGAATTGACAGCTGGTCAAAGCAATCGGTTCATGTTTTTTGCCAAAGATTTTAGCGGAGATATTGGCCAGGGAATAGCAGATTGCCGACAGCAGAATGAAGAATTCGCCATTCCAGCGGAAAGTAAGGCTGAAATCCGCCCCTAGATTAAGAACGATAACACCGAGCATGCCCAAAAGAATACCGACTATTTTACGTCCATTGATAATCTCAATACCGATAATACCCGCAATGATCACGGCAAAGAAAGTACCGGTCGAGCTAATCAGAGCGCCGGCGGTACCGGAAACGATGGTCAGACCCATATAGAAAAAGGAATACTGTCCGGCAGTTTGGGTCAGAGCCATGGTAATGGCCGGTCCTATCATACCGCGGTAAAAACGAGGCCTCTCGCCTGTCACCAGTCGGCACAGAATCAGTGTTAGGAAGCCGCTGCCCAGGAATCTGGTGCCGGCAAAGAGCAAGATGCTGTAGACGTCTGAGGGATCAAGCCGGAAGTATTCATAACCGACTTTGAGGACGGGAGAGGCGCTGCCCCAGAGTGCAGTACATAAGATGGCCACTAGAGCTAACAGACCACCACCGCTAGTTTTCTTCTGTTCTTCTGTCATTAATTCCTCCACTAATTAAGCGCGGCCCTAGACTCGACGCAAGATCGGCGTGTAACGCATACCATTATCGGTAAATTCACTCTTAAAGAGAATGATATTCTGCAACTCTACCGGTTCTTCCGTCACCGGCAGTTCGGCGGCCAAATCCTCTAGCGGTACAAGCAAATGAGTGCGTCTGGCCAAAGTGATATGTGGCAGCCAGGGACGATCGGGGAGAGGCAAGTTATTTTTCTTCAGACCCTTGTAGATCTGCTCAAGCATTACGTAACAGCCCTCACTGGCATCCAGCTTAGCAAAGATCAGCTCGCCGTCATTCCTTTTGAATGAACCATAACCTGCGATTGAGCCGGTGAGTTTATCCTTGGCAGGGAATTTGGCCCGCATCATCACTTCCTGTGCCAACAGCACATCCGCTTGATCTAGCTCACCCAAGAAGTGCAGTGTCAAATGCAGATTCTCCGGTTTCGTCAGCGACAATCGCTGGCTATTAGCCTGCAGCACCCTCTGTGCTACCAGCAGTGCTTCAATATGCACATCTGCTAGCTTAGCTCCAATAAACAATCTCATTGCTTCAGCCTCACAATCATCCGATTAATTATTAATATTTCCCCATTTTACTACTATTGCGATACCAATGCTAAGAACATTCAGCTTAACCTGAGGCAAATAAAACCTAAGCCGTGTCTACAGCCTGGCAGACACTATGCTCTTGCTATAGTAATTACGTCTATACTACATGATGTCATATAATGCCCTAACTGCATCGTCAGCACACCCTCAAAGCTACCCCAACCACCATCCTTAACGAATAAGCACAACCAAATACAGACAAATTGCCTATGATAGTATTGTTAAAGGATATTCAAAAATTGATGACTTGAAAAACCCCGATGCGTCTAAAATGGAATTGGATTCCAAAGCCGTCGCTTTACAAACCTATTAAATTCGTCTAAAATGGAATTGAATTCCAAATCCGACGCGAAAGCGCAACTAACAATTAAGGATGCTGCCATGTATATCAATCGAGGAATTGAGAATATCATCAAAAATGCTATCAATACTTTCAAAGTAGTTTTGGTCACAGGCTCACGCCAAGTAGGGAAGTCCACAACATTAGAATATTTATTATCAGAAGCCGATTATGAATATGTGGCCCTGGACGACTACAACGAACTGGAATTAGCCAAAAGGGATCCCAAGTTATTTTTCTTGAATCATTCTCAGAAAATGATTATTGATGAGATACAGTATGCACCGGAACTTTTTAGGGAAATAAAACTAAAGGTTGACCAAAGTGATGAATACGGACAATTCATATTGACCGGATCTCAGACATTTTCCTTAATGCAAGGGGTTACAGAAAGCTTGGCCGGAAGAGTTGCGATAATCCATATGGATGGGTTGTCGATGCGAGAGATTTTACAAGATAATTTCCACAGGCCCATGATACCCAATGACGAATACTTTAAAGCCAACAGAAAATCGATCAGTGGCATATCATTATGGAACAAAATTCATAGAGGCTGTCTGCCGGAATTGACGAAAAACCCCCGCATAGATAAAGAGCAATACTATGCTTCATATATAAGTACATATATAGAAAGGGATGTCAGGTCTATTACCAATGTCCGCGACTTAAGTGCATTTGCGCAATTTATCAGAGTATTGGCCGCACGAGTAGCCCAAGTCGTAAACTACAATGAAATAGCCAAAGAAGTTGGCATGAATAGTAAAACCATTAAGTCATGGATATCAATTCTGGAAGCGTCAGGTTTGATATTTTTGATCCAAGCATTTTCTAATAATCGTCTAGCGCGGGCCATTAAGAGTCCGGTATTATATTTTGCAGACTCCGGCTTGGTTTCTTATCTTTTAAGATGGCCAAGCTCAGAAACCTTGATGACAGGAGCCATGTCAGGATATATTTTAGAAAATTACGCGGTGGTTGAGATTATCAAATCCTTTCACAATTGCGGGGTCATTAATCCACCGCTATATTTTTATCGTGACAAAGATCAAAAAGAAATAGACTTAATTGTTGAGTCTTCAGGAACCTTGTATCCGATTGAAATAAAGCAGAGTGCATCACCAAATAAAAACATGGCAAGACATTTTGGTATTCTCGAAAAAGCAGAAGGATACAAAATTGGCAATCAAGTCATACTGTGCCAAATTGATAAAAAAATGTATCTTGACCGGAACCTGATCGCCTATCCGATCGGAGAAATCTAATCAGACTGCAATCCACTACGGCAAAATTAACTTATACTTTACAAAGGTGAGTTTCCGAAGATACAGGCTCAAGGTTACAATACTACAATGTCGCTATTATACTTAGCGCTGTTCGGCACAAGGCCGACAAAGGGTAGATGCTGGCATAATAATTGAAGTGCCGGCTACGACACTTTTAGGGCAAGACAGCCAAGCCGGTAAAAACGTTAAGGATCGGCGAGGGGGAGATACCTACATGATAATTGAAGTAAATGGTCTGACGAAAAAATACGGCGACCTGGTCGCAGTGGATAATTTTGACCTCCAGGTGGCGGAGGGGGAAATCCTGGGGTTGCTCGGACCGAACGGTTCCGGCAAGACCACGGTGATCAACACCATCCTCTCGCTGCTCCGCTACCAGAGTGGTGAGATCAAGGTCTTCGGTGAACAGCTGGATCCCGACCGCTACGATCTCAAAGCCAGGATCGGTGTCGTACCGCAGGAGCTGGCCTTCTTCACGAATCTAACTGTCTATCAGAATATCGACTATTTCTGCGGCCTCTATATCAACGACAAGGCCCAGCGCCGCCAATATGTCGATGGCGCCATCCAATATGTCGATATCAATAAATATCGCAAATTCCTGCCCAAGCAGCTCTCCGGCGGCCTCAAGCGCCGGCTCAATGTCGCTTGCGGCATCGCACACCGACCGGAACTGATCTTTCTCGACGAGCCGACAGTGGCTGTAGATGCCCAGAGCCGGCAGTTTCTGCTCGACAATATCAAGAACCTGCGCGACCACGGCTCAACCATAGTCTACACGACACATTATCTGGAAGAAGCCGAGTATCTCTGCGACCGCATCGTCATCATGGACGCCGGCCGCAGCATCGCCAGCGGCACCGCCAACGAGCTAAAACACGGCATTACTGTAAAAGAGAAGGTGACTGTCACCTTCGATCAGGACTACGAAAGCCTTGAAGAACGCCTCAACGCCCTCAGCAATGTACTCGACGTCCACAAACTGGACGAGCGCAAATATCTGATCCGCTTTCAAGAGTCCAATTCCAATCTAAAAAAACTTCTGGACTACTTCAGCCGGCAAGGCATCAACTTCCTCGAAGTGTACAATGAGCTGCCCTCGTTAAACGACGTCTTCTTCGAGTTGACCGGCAAGGAGCTAAGGGAGTGACGAAGGCGCCATCCGGTCGTCCCGGCTACCCGCCCAGGGGGATTGCCGCACCAAGACCGGCGATACAGGCCCCACCCGGCACCCGTCCCGACCGACTGCTGTACATCATAGAAGGAGCCGCCAATTAAATGAAGAATCTTGGACTTAATATAAAATATATGTTCCTGGAGACGGTCCGCGACAAAGGCGCCATTTTCTGGCTGCTTGCCTTTCCGATTCTGCTCAGCACTTTCTTCTTCCTGGCTTTCCAGAAATTGGACGCGCCGGAGCTGACCACGATCAAAGTCGCCGCCGATCCTAACAATCCCTATTACCAGATCCTGGAAACAATAGAGGTCTTAGATCTTGAACAAATGGATGAGGACACCGCCCGTGCAGAGCTGGATGAGGAAAATCTCACCGCCTATATCAAAGCCGACGGCAGTCTCCTGATCAAAAAAAGCGGCGCCCAAGTCAGTATCGTCAAGGGCATTATGGATCAGATTATCCAGATGCAAAAGATGCAACTGCCGCCGGAGCGCTATGATTTCACCGCTGTCTATACTAAAGACGAAGCGGTCAATCTCAGCGCTATGCAATATTTTATGTATACCCTGATCGGCATGATCTCAATCTATAGCTACTTTACCGCGGTTACCAGCTTTTCCACTTATCAGGCGAATATTTCTACACTCGGTGCCCGGCTCAGTGTATCCCCCTTGAGCAAGGGCACGGTAGTGCTTACTTCCGCCATCGTTTCTCTGATCTTTTGCTTTTTATCGAATATAATCGCCTTATTGCACATACAGTTGGTTCTAGGTGTAGAGCTGGTCAACAACTTAGCTCCAACCATCCTGATTTTATTTGTGGCCAGCCTGTTCGGGGTCGCTTTCGGTGCCATCATCTCCACCTCGAACAAACTGCAGATGGATGGCAAAATCGGACTCGGTACTACTGTTACTCTCACTCTGTCCTTTTTTACCGGTATGATGAACCCCCAGGTCAAGCATTTTATCGAGGACAAGCTGCCACTCCTGGCCAAATTCAATCCGGTCGCTATCGTCAATGACGCTCTGGTCTCTGTCAATGTGCTGGCTGATACCGCCGGGATCTATCTGCCGCTTGTTCGCCTGGTTGCACTATCGCTACTCTTATTCCTGATCTCCATGATCTGGATAGGGAGGAGATCATATGACAGTATATAAAGCCTTTCTACAGCTCACCTGGCGCAAGAAGATCATCATCATACCTATTGTCGGTATCTTCCTGGCCATATCGATAATTATCACAGTGACAGTTCAGGAAAAGCAGAGCTTTGAGGATGTCTCACTAAAGATAGGGCTGGTTGACCACTCCGAATCTGAGCTTTCCCGCGACTTGATATCTTATCTGGAAAGCGGCAATCAGGTTCATCTGATCGATGCGGACGCCACTGAACAAAAACGCGGTATTTTCAATGACCGTTATGACCTGACCATGACCATCTATGAGAATCTCGAGCAAAATGTCCTGTCAGGGCAAAAGGCGGTCGGTATGATCAAGAATCGCCAATCCGCTCAGGCCTATTTTGGCGAGATGAAAGTCCAGAAGTTTCTCCTGTTCTCGAAAGCCGCCTATGAAAACGGCAAATTCGACACCGCCCGCGTGCGCGAAGCACTGACGGCAGACAGTGAAATCCAATTCCTGGCTGCTGATCAGGCGGAAACGGAAAATTATGTCCTGGTGTACTTCAGCTCCGGCGCTTATATTTTTTCCTTACTGATTTTCTTAGCAGTAGGTATGGTGATGGCCGACTTCGGCGATGAACAGCTGCAACTGCGCAACGAAGTCTCCGGCAAGAGCAAATTATCCTTTCAGCAGGAACTGTTGCTAGGCCAGATCACGCTGCTTGTGATCTCCCTACTGCCGATTATGCTCTATCCTCTGGTGCCCGGAGGGAATATGACCCGGATTTACCTGGAACATCTAGGTCCTATCGTGCTGAACGTGGCATTGCTGTGCGTGGCAATACTCAGTATCTTTAACTTTATCTACAGCCTGTCCCAGAAACATACTACTATCTCTGCAGTGGGGAATGTGTTGTCGATGGGTTTCGGCTTTATTTCCGGCGGTATGGTGCCGCGGGAATTCCTGCCGGACATCTCTCTCATCCTGGCCCGGTTCTTTCCGATCTACTATTACATCAATATCAACGAAGCCATCTATCAGCCGGACTTTACCTGGGGCGAGATCTTACCAGATATCCTGATCCAGCTCGGTTTTACCTGCGGCTTCTTTGCCCTGAATCTTCTGGTCCGCCACCTGAAACAAAAACAATGGCGAGCTGTTAAGAACTAATCGCTCAGCAGCTATTAAGCGATAGTGCCGTGCTTTCGCCCGTGATAGGGAGGAGAGCCGTAAGCGAAGATAGCAACACCTAAGTAAGAAGCGCTTTCGCCCCGGGGTAAGGGGAGAGCCGGTATAAATATGGCTGCAGATGAGATGCCGGCACCCCAGGTCTTCAAGGAAAGGAAGACCGCAAAACAAGCGTTGGTATAATCTATAGATATTATTATACTTCCGATTTGAATAGAAAACAGGAACCCGAAAACAGAGCCAAGGGAACAACTCTGTGATTAGGACAATAAAAATAGCCATTAGATTAAGACAAAAATTAGCTTATTTTGTTATTTATCTAAGGTATTGTAGAATCACATTGATAATTCTGTTAATTAATAGAATTATTTGGTTGGTAGGGTAAATTATATTTGTTAGGAGTTGTAACTATGATCAGAAAGTGTCGTTGTGCCATATTCTTGGCAATCTGTTTTGTTCTAATTTTCGGTACAAGCATTACAGTACAGGCAGAAGGAGTTGAGCTGGATTCAACGGAAGAAATCATTACAGAAGAAGCTATTGTAGCAGAAGCAACTTCCGAAGAAGCTGTTGCAGCAGAAACAACTGATGAGGAAGCCGAAGCAGAAGCAGAAGCAACTTCCAAAGAAGCTGTTGCAGCAGAAACAACTGATGAGGAAGCCGAAGCAGAAGCAGAAGCAACTTCCAAAGAAGCTGTTGCAGCAGAAATAGCTGATGAGGAAGCCGAAGCAGAAGCGACTAACGAAGAAACGGTTGCAACAGAAACAACTAATGAGGAAGCCGAAGCAGAAGCAACTAACGAAGACACAATTGTAACAGGAGCTAATGAGACAATAGAATCGATTAAGTCAGCTCCAGCTCCCAAAGAACTTCCTTTTTTAGAGCAATATCATGTTGATGAATATGGTGACCCATATACCGGCTGGAAAACACATGAAGATATCAATTATTACATTTATGAGGGATATGTAGTCAAAGATGCTTTCATTTACATTGATGATCAACTGTATCGTTTTGATGAAAATGGACTCTTTATTCAAGGTTGGTATGAGGATGCGAATGGTGATCGGTATTATTTCGATGCTGACGGTTCAGGCTATGATGGTTGGCTTGAGGAAGACGGTAAGCGCTATTACATAGATGGAGGTTACATGTGTGCCGGCATAACATTGATATACGACGAAAACTGGGATGGCACATACTGGAATTTCGATAGCAATGGCCGCCTAATTGAAGCATCCGGTTGGTATCAAGATGAGTATGGTGATTGGTATTATTTCAACGCTGATGGTTCAGGCTATGATGGTTGGTTGAAATCCGGTGACAAGTGGTATTACATATCTAACGGCCGTATGTGTACAGGAGTAATTTATATTGATGGTAAATACTGGAATTTCGATAGCAATGGCCGCCTAATTGAAGCATCCGGTTGGTATCAAGATGAGTATGGTGATTGGTATTATTTCAACGCTGACGGTTCAGGCTATGATGGTTGGCTAGAGGAAGACGGTAAGCGCTATTACATAGATAATGGACGTGTACGTACAGGAATAGCGTGGATATACGATTACGATGCCGAGGATGGCAATCACTGGAATTTCGGTAGCAATGGCAGCTTAGTGGAACAGGCAGGTTGGTATCAAAATGATGATAGTGATTGGTATTATTTCAACGCTGATGGTTCAGGCTATGATGGTTGGTTGAGATACGGTGACAAGTGGTATTACATATCTAACGGCCGTATGTGTACGGAAATAATCTATATTGATGGTAAATACTGGAATTTCGATAGCAATGGCCGCCTAATTGAAGCATCCGGTTGGTATGAGGATGCGAATGGTGATCGGTATTATTTCGATGCTGACGGTTCAGGCCATGATGGTTGGCTAGAGG
>JGI24708J26588_10000165_pt1 | contig 50777 bp, 49 predicted proteins | sample BioPla1DNA2_FD_26588 | JGI IMG/M metagenome (IMG submission 26588) | reverse complement strand
AAACCTGAAGATAGTTTCTCAAGGGATTTGCCACCAGCGGTGGTGTTGGTTGTTAATTGACGATAGGTGTTTAGTGCTGAAATGTTGTGATTAATTCTCATGATTAAATCCTCCTTGATTTATATTTCGGGAGAGTCCTTCCTCCCAATATTTTAGTTCCTACAAACCGGAACCACGGTTGTGAGTCTTGAACAGCTATCCCTGGCGCCATACTACAGAATAGAAGTATAGACTCTACATTATTTATATCGGATATTTACCACTAAACTTAATACTTAAACAAAAATAGTTTTCATTAGGATTTATACATCCAAGATCAAAAATAAATGTGACTTGCCACTTTTTGGGTGGTAAAATAAATTGTATGTAAATGTATTTACTTTATTAATACTTTATTGCTTTTTGCCGATAAAACTATTGAAAGTATATTCTAGATTCATGGAGGGATCTGTTATGAGAATTAATAGCATGGATGCTACTTTGAGNCAGACAGGAAGTNTCGAGCCTTCTAGGGTTAGGTCCGGTGCTGCTCCTGATTCAGTAAGTGGTGTTTCACTACAGGTCAGAGCACAACAGAAAGATGCATCTTTTGAAAGAAGCAAAGAAGGTAGCAATGTACAACTGCAAACAGATGATAAAATCAGTGATACCTTTATCCAGAGCTCAATTGATAAAGTGAATCACACCTTTGAAATACAACGAAGATCGGTTCGATTTAAAATCCATGAGAGAACAAATGAGGTTATGGTGAAGATTGTCGATGCCGACACAGAGGAAGTGCTTAGGGAAATTCCTCCTGAAAAGCTGCTTGATATGTTTGCCGACATGCTTGAGCTAGCGGGATTGCTTGTGGACGAAAGAAGGTGACATTATGAATGGAATATCTGGATTCACATCTCAGATGAGAGTAACGGGACTGACGGGATTTGATACTGACTCCATAGTGGAGCAGCTTATGAATGCCGAGCGGATGCCCTTAGATGTACTAAAGCAGAAAAGGACTGTTGTTGAATGGAGGCAGGAAGCCTACCGGGAAATCAGCGCCTCGCTGATTAGCTTTAAGAGCAAGTTTTTTGATATTGTAAACCGTTCTTCATACATGTTGTCTTCAAGCTCCATTAAGGCAATGTCTGCTTCAAGCAGCAATAGCTCATATGTTACGGCAACAGCATCAAGTGGAGCAATTCATGGAGCACACAGTATAAAGGTTAACCAGCTTGCTACAGCCATCTCTTTTAGCAATTCAGCAAGAATCAGCAAAGGGATAGAAGGAAGTATTGAAGCAGATAAGCTGGGGGCAATTGCCGAGAAGAAAATCTTTGTGGAATTGGACGGAGTAAGTAAGCAAATTACTCTGGGCGGCTCAAATGCTGAAGAATTCAGAAATCAACTGCAGGCATCCCTGGATGAAGCCTTTGGCAAGGCAATAATCGATGGGGAAGAAGTTTCCAAGTTTAATATCAGTGTTACAAATAATGAAAATGGTTTTGATTTCTCAATCGATACTGCCAGTGGAAGTGGTGCCACTAAGGTGAGTGTTTACGGGCCTTCGGGAGCAACAGAGGAGATGGCAGGATTAGATGATTTACACCTTTTTGAGGCACAATCCAACCGGTTATCCTTGAACAGTAGGCTAATAGATTTGAAGGACTCCTTTGGTTTGGCACTGGAGTTTGATGAGGACGAAAATGCCGAGTTCAGTATCAACGGAGAAAAGATCAGCATCAAATCTACTGATACTCTGAAACAGATCTTTGATAAAATCAATAATAACGATAGGACAGGAGCAAAGATCAGCTATGACGAGCTTACTGATAAAATTACTCTTTCCTCTACCATAACCGGAGCGGGCAACAATCTTGAATTTGATGATATTTCAGGGAATTTTTTGTCTGCTCTGAATCTTGATGATAAAAGGCAAGGTACTGATGCAGTGGTGTCGATAAATGGTGAGACCCTGGTTCGAAGCACCAACAACTTTACTGTAAACGGAATTACATATAATCTTCATAAAGCTCATGGCGCAGATAGTGAGGGCGATAGTATAACTGTGACTCAGGACACCGATTCGGTCATCAACAATATAAAAAGTTTTATCGAAGATTATAATAAGCTGATTGATGATTTATACGGTAAAACCACTGAGAAGAGTAACAGAAGTTATCAGCCATTAACCGATGCTCAAAGGGAAGAAATGAAGGAAAATGAAATTGAGAAATGGGAAAAGCAGGCCAAAAAAGGTCTTCTTCGTAGTGATAGTATAATTCAAAATCTTCTTCTATCAATGCGCACGGCTTTGTATGAGAATGTTGAGGGAGTCAGTATTTCATTAAAGGATATTGGTATAGCAAGTAAATCCTATTCCGATAATGGAAAGCTGTACCTGGATGAAGATAAGCTTAAGAATATGCTCCTGAGCAAACCTGACGAGGTTGCCAAGCTGCTTAATGGAGTATCCTCAGATAATCCAAGCTATAGCAGGACTGCAACTGCAGAGCAAAGAACAGACCGATACAGAAAGTCAGGTGTATTGCAAAGAGTATCTGATATTATTCAAAACCATGTTTCTACAATCAGAGACACTAATGGGAACAAGGGAATTCTTCTTGAAAAGGCTGGAATTGAAGGTGATTTGTCAAGCGCCAGGAATCTTATTAGCGATCAACTTAAGGATTACGACGACAGGATTTCAAATATGATTGATAAGCTCACCAAGAAGGAAGAAACCTACTATAAAAGATTCGCGACACTAGAAAAGATGCTTAATCAAATGAACCAGCAAAGCGCCTGGATCATGAGCCAGTTTAATTTCGGCCAGTAGTGGAATCGGGCCTGACTAAAAACTAAGAGAATCGGGCATGGCAAAGACTAATGAGTAGAGACAAAAATATGTATAGATAAAAATGGAGGTCAGCAATGATTGCACATAACGCGTATAATCAATATAAAGAAAACTCTGTTTACACAGCAAAACCGGAAGAGTTGACCCTTATGTTATATAATGGCCTGATTAAGTTCATTATGAGAGGGATAGACAACATTGAAAAGAACAAGATTTCAGATGCCAATACTAATATAATTAAAGCACAAAACATTATTTATGAGTTTATAAACACACTGGATATGAAGTACGAAATATCGTCAAGCCTGAACTCAATTTATGACTATATGCTGAGAAGACTTGTTGATGCTAATATTAAGAAGGATAAAGAGATACTTGAAGAGGTTCTAGGCTTCGCAAAGGTGCTTAGAGATACCTGGGAAGAGGCCATGAAGGTATTGAAAACCTCCCCGAAAAAGCAAGAAATCTCTGCGGTATAAGCAGATTCGGCCAACAAGTTTGTAGGAGAACTAATGGAAACCAAGGAATATTTGCAACGATTAATAGAGATTTCATCGAAGAAGCTGTCTTTGATGGATGAGATTATGATGTTTACAAAAACTCAAAATGAGGTAATTAAGGATAAGAGGTTCGAGGAAGTGGACCTGCTTATAAAAGAACGGCAAAAACGTATGGATGCTGTTGATAAGTTTGATGAGCAGTTTGTGGTCTACTCCTCTAGATTAAAGGAAATGGCGGGAGTTACCTCATTTGAAGAGCTTCCTAATGATGAGTTTCCTGGTTTGCCAGAGCTTAAAGGTATAGTGGAATCTATTCATGAGAGAATTATTCAGATTAAGGAATTGGATGATGAGAATACCAATCTTGTGAAGATCGAGATGCAGAATACCCGGAACGACATCACCAATACAAACGCTCATAAGCGTGCCACGGGGGCATATTACCCGCCCAGTAACACTACCTCTTACTATTTTGATAAAAAGAAGTAGTGTAAGCGTCATATCCTATTGTAAGGAGATAGAATGGCTAATTACGAATGTGCAAGGTGTCATAGATATTTCGATAAGGTTGCATTTGAAGAAGTTTGTCCCATTTGTTTTCCTGTTGAGGAAGAGGAGTTTCGTAGAATAAAGGAACTTCTTACAGTACAACCCGGCGCAACTGCAAGTGAAATAATGCAGGAGTTGGGTGTCTCTTTAAAGTCCATAAAACGCTATTTGAAGGAAGATCGTTTAGAAATTGTCGGTGATAACAAAGGATTTATTGCCTGCGAGCTTTGCGGGCAACCCTTAAATAGTGGACGCTTTTGCAACGAATGTTATAAAGTAGGCCATAGCCTGCGGCTCAAAGCAATGGAAAAGGGTGGGGAGAGTGCCTATCAAGAGATGAAACAGGAGGCGCAAAAATACCGGAAAACAAGCTTAAGCTATAAAGAGAGTATGGATAACTAGTAAAGGGTATGGTTTATATTTGCCTGTATAAAGAACCCGAAGAGTAACGATTTTTATCTTGTTTACTCTTCTTTTTTGTTGTATGAATATTATGGTATACTATTCAATAATAATTGCAAATTATATGCTTATATCACTGCATGAAACGAGGCGGTCGCTTTTTTATGAAGACCATTATTATAAACGGCATCGAAGATGAATTATTTCACACGGCTGCTCAAGCTCTGAAAGATGGAGATCTTGTTGCATTTCCGACAGAGACGGTATATGGATTAGGAGCAAATGCCCTTAATCCGGAAGCTGTGAAAAAAATATATCAGGCTAAGGGGAGACCGTCGGATAATCCTTTGATTGTGCATATTGCAGACATTTCACAAATCGAGGATCTGGTTCTTGAGGTGTCTCATAAAGCTAAAGCCTTAATCGACAATTTCTGGCCCGGCCCCCTGACTCTTATATTTCGAAAATCCAGCAAAGTACCTGACATTATTACAGCGGGGCTTGATACGGTGGCAATACGAATGCCCAATAATCCTATCGCACTGGAATTAATTGAAAGAGCGGCAATTCCCGTTGCTGCACCAAGTGCCAATTTATCAGGCAGACCAAGCACAACTGAATGCTCTCATGTAATTAATGACTTAAAGGGTCGTGTCGGATATATTATTGATGGGGGGCCATGCGATGTAGGTGTTGAATCTACGGTTTTAGATATTACATCTGATATTCCAATGATTCTAAGGCCCGGAGGCATCACTCTTGAAATGCTTGAGAGTGTTGTGGGAAAGGTTGATACAGACGCAGCCCTTGAATTGAAGGGTAATGTTAAGCCAAGATCCCCGGGAATGAAATACAGGCATTATTCACCTAAGGCAGAAATGATACTGGTTTATGGTTCTCAGGATGACGTAGTGGCAAAGATTAATGAACTTTCAGCAGAGAATAGAAAAAAAGGAATAAAAACTGGAGTTCTGTCAAGTCTTGAGAATGCTCAAAAATATTGTGCGGATACCGTTATAGTGACAGGATCGGTAGATAACCTTGCCCAGGTGGCTTCTGGTTTGTTCGATTCATTGAGAAAGTTTGATGAAGAAAATGTAGATATTATCTACTCAGAAACATTCCCTGAAAGGGGAATAGGGCGGGCTATAATGAATCGGTTGAAAAAGGCATCGGCGAAAGTAATAAAGGAGACAGAGATATGAAAAAGAACATAGTTTTTGTTTGTACCGGAAATACATGCAGAAGTCCAATGGCAGAGTCCCTCTTTAAAGATATAATCCGGGAGAAGGGGCGTGCACATGAATTTGAGGTTTCCTCAAGAGGCGTATATGCATTTACAGGAGACCCGGCAAGTCACCAGGCAATTGAAGTGATGAAAGAGGAATTCGGGATCGACTTGAAACAGCATAGGGCTATGGTTCTGGATGATTCAGATATGAAAAAGGCATATCTTGTTATTACAATGACTGTCCGCCATAAAAATATGATACTGGATGTATATCCTGAGGCAGCCGACAAGGTGTTTACCATAAAGGAATATGTTGAAGCTGAGAATGATGCTGAATTTGATGGCGATACTGACAATGAGGACAATTATGGGATTAAGAATAACCCCGATGTTATTGACCCCTTTGGTGGTGATTACGAGACTTACAAGGACTGTGCACTGGAACTTGAAGAGCTGCTCTTAGAACTTGCGGACAGAATTTAAAAACTAAATATTATAGTCTGTTTCTTTTGACAACAAAGAACCGTTGCTATAAAATCTATGTAGAAAATATAGAGACATTTTAGGAGGGCATAATAGTAATGAAAATTGCAATTGGAAGCGACCACGGAGGATACGCATTAAAAGAGCTTGTTAAGAACTATCTCATTGAAAAGGGGTATGAGGTAGAAGATTTTGGTGCCTATAGCACTGAGTCAGTAGATTATCCCGATTATGCTGTTAAGGCGGCTACTGCTGTTAGCAATGGAAAATGTGACAGGGGTATAGTTATCTGTTCTACTGGCATAGGAATTTCCATCGCAGCCAATAAGATTAAGGGAGTCAGGGCAGCACTTTGTGCTGATATAATGTGTGCAAGACTGACAAGAGAGCATAACGATACAAATGTACTGGCTTTAGGTTCGTTTGTTGTTACAGAGGAAATGGCATATGCCATTGTTGACACATGGCTTGAAACTGATTTTTCAAATGAAGAGCGTCACCAAAGACGTATTGATAAAATAACTGAAATTGAGAATAAATACTTATAGGAGCAGGAGGATGTTTATGAGCAAAAGTGCGTTTGTCTTTGACCACCCACTCATTCAACACAAAATTTCACTACTTCGCGACAAGAATACTACCAGTAAAGAGTTTCGCGAGCTGGCTTCTGAAATATCCATGCTGATGGGATATGAGGTTACCAGGGATATTCCTCTTAAGGAGATTGAAATTGAAACACCTATGGGGTATGCAAAGACCAAAGTAATCTCCGGAAAAAAATTAGCCTTTGTACCTATTTTGAGGGCTGGCTTAGGAATGGTTGATGGAATGCTGAAGCTGGTTCCAATGGCCAGAGTAGGTCACATCGGTGTATATCGTGACCATGAGACTTTAGAGCCAGTTGAGTATTATTGTAAGCTTCCTCAGGATATTTGTGACAGAGATGTAGTGCTCCTTGATCCGATGCTGGCTACAGCAGGATCAGCATGTGATGCCATTAAAATTGTAAAAGAGCGTGGGGCAAAGAATATTAAGTTTGTTTGCCTTATAGCTGCTAAAAGTGGCGTTGAAAGATTGCATCAGGAGCATCCCGATGTAGATATATATTGTGCAGCAGTCGACGAGGTCCTTAATGAGAAAGGGTACATAGTACCTGGACTAGGCGACGCAGGCGACAGACTATTTGGGACGAAGTAAATAATCTGTTTGGAGGTTTTAGAATGCGTCCATCATGGGATGAATATTTCATGAACATTGTCGAATTGGTAAAGACTCGTTCAACTTGTTTGAGAAGACAGGTGGGTGCACTTATTGTAAAAGATAAACGCATTTTGGCTTCAGGTTACAACGGCGCTCCTGTAGGTTGTAAGCACTGCGTAGAGATAGGCTGCTTGCGGGACAAGTTAGGCATTCCCTCGGGGCAGCGTCATGAGTTATGTCGTGCAACGCATGCAGAGCAAAATGCTATTGTTCAGGCGGCTTATTCGGGTACAAGTGTAAGAAACAGTGTGATGTATGTTACTACTCAACCCTGCGTACTGTGCGCAAAGCTGGCTATTAATGCCGGAATCACCAAGATTATTTTCAAGGGCGATTATCCTGACGATCTTTCTATGGAGCTGTTGCAGGAGGCCGGGGTACGAGTGATAAAATTTGAAGAACCTGAGGATGCTTTGAATATCCAGACCTGATTTTGAGGAGTATTTTTGATGATAGTAATAGAATTTCACCACTTGGTGGCATTAGCTGTTGCTCTTATTGTGTCTTTTTTTGCAACTCCGATTGTTCGCAAATTAGCCATAAAGGTCGGAGCCGTCAGTATACCAAAGGATAGCCGAAGAGTTCACAAAAGGCCTATGCCGCTGTTAGGAGGGCTAGCTATTATAGCTGGCTTTCTTTTAGCAGTGATATACACCTTTGCTACCAGGGATTTTAATGACTTTATCAAATTTATAGCCGAACCGAAGACCATAGGGATTATATTCGGCTCATTAATCATTATCGGCCTTGGTGTTTACGATGACATAAAACCACTCAGAGCAAGGATTAAGTTTCCTATTCAGCTAATAGCAGCCATTATTGTGGTTGCAACCGGGACAAAGATTACTACATTATCAAAGCCTTTTCTGGACACTGTTGCCATGCATCCAAGCATGATGTATTTCTTGGGGGATGTTTTGGCTTTTGCGATTTCTGTTTTTTGGATCGTAGGTCTAACAAATGCCATTAATCTTATTGATGGCTTGGACGGATTGGCAGCAGGTGTTTCGGGCATAGCCGCTATTAGCTTGTTTATAGTGTCTGTTATTCGTGGACAGGATGATATTGCTATTGTAGCAGCTACATTGATAGGAGCTATAGCAGGCTTTCTGCCTTACAATTTCAACCCGGCTAAGATTTTTATGGGAGATACAGGGGCTACGTTCTTAGGCTTTATACTTGCCATACTATCAGTTGAGGGAACAATGAAGTCTGTTACGGTATTGTCCATGGCAATTCCTATTTTAGTTCTTGGTCTTCCTATCTTTGATACTATGTTTGCTATAATCCGCAGACTTTTGCATGGAAAGCCAATAGCCCAGGCTGACAGAGGACATCTTCACCACAGGCTTTTAGATATGGGATTGAGCCATCGCATGGCTGTAGCCATATTATATGTTGTTAGTGCGGCTCTGGGTCTTGTGTCTATTGCCCTGGTTGATAAGGGGTTATTGCCTTCAATTATACTTATTATTATAATTGTTGTGTTCGGTTTGGGCGGGGCAAGAAATCTTAAGGAGATTACCATAACTCCGGAAGATGAAAATTGCAAATGTCAAAGGACAGATGAGGAAGAAAAGGATATTGAGAATGAGAACCAGCATGAGGGTATCCAAAATGGCGAGCATGAGGGTATCCAAAATGGTGAACTTAATAATGCCCAGTTGGAAGCAGCTATCGGGGATAAAGAAAATCAGGAGAAGTTAAATGAAGAAAATTAAAGTTATGACTGTATTTGGGACAAGACCTGAGGCTATTAAAATGGCTCCTCTTGTTAAAGAATTAAAGAAATATGAAGAAATAGATTCTAAGGTATGTGTAACAGCACAGCACAGGCAGATGCTGGATCAGGTGCTTGAAATTTTTAATATAAAGCCTGATTATGATTTGGATATCATGCAGGACAGGCAGACTCTCAGCGATATTACGACAAGAGCCCTGACAGGTCTACATGGTGTATTTAAAGAGGCTGAGCCTGATATAGTACTGGTTCATGGGGACACTACCACAACATTTGCAGCTTCGTTGGCAGCATTTTATACTCAGGTCAAGGTTGGGCATGTGGAGGCAGGCTTGAGAACATATGATAAGTATTCTCCATACCCCGAGGAAATGAACCGAAAGCTTACCGGCTCTATTGCAGATTTACATTTTTCCCCCACCTTTGCCAACAAGGAAAATCTGTTAAAGGAGAATATCTCGGAGCAAGTAATCTATGTTACTGGAAATACGGTTATCGACGCTCTTTCTGATACTGTTTCGAAGGATTATGTTTTCACAGACAGCTTTTTGAAGGGTTTTAGCTTTGATAATAAGAGAGTACTTTTAGTAACTGCCCATAGACGAGAGAACATCGGAGAGCCATTGGAGAATATTTGTACAGCACTTCGCAGGCTATGCGATGAGACCCCCGATTTATCTATAATATATCCCGTACACCTAAACCCTGTGGTAAGGGAGACCGCAGCAAGAATTCTTGGTAATCACGAGCGAATACATCTTATTGAGCCTTTAAATGTTCAGGATATGCATAATTTGATGGACAGATGCACATTGGTTATGACTGACTCCGGCGGTCTTCAGGAGGAAGCACCTTCCCTGGGAAAACCTGTTCTGGTGTTGAGAAATGAAACCGAGAGACCTGAGGCAATAAAGGCTGGTACAGTAAGGCTTTTAGGAACTGATACCGATAAAATCTATGCTGAGGCAAGACTGCTATTGGATGATGAGAATGAATATCGCAAAATGGCAAGGGCTGTAAACCCCTATGGGGATGGGAAGGCCTCAGAAAGAATAGTCAAAGCTCTTCTTTACCATTTTGGTTTATTAGATATCAGGCCTGAAGAATTTTTGCCGGGGAGTATGTGAGGAAGTATGCCCGATTATCTGACTCATATTGTTTTAGCTGATGAGGTATTAAAAAGAATAGAGAGCCGCAGAATATATGAGGGCGTTGATAAGAAGCGTCCTCTTTATTATCTGGGGGCTCAGGGCCCCGACCCCTTGTTTTTTTATAATTTTTATAAAAGCAAGAGCAAGTCACCTTTAATGGGCCTCGGGACCAGAATGCATAATCAAAGAACGGGCGATTTCTTATTATATGGCTTTAAAAGACTTCAGAATGTTTCGTATGATAGGGAATGGACTAATCTGGCTGTTTATCTATGTGGTTTTATCTGTCACTTTACATTGGACAGAATGGCTCACCCATATGTTAATTGGGCATGCAACAAATGGATCTGGGGGATGGATGGAACTCCGCGTAGGGCCACGCATCAACAGGTGGAGATTTCACTTGATTCAATATACTGGAGAGAAGTAAAGAAAAAGCATGCATATAAGGAGAGAACCCGATTGCTGACCGATATAGGAAAAGCTTGGCCTGTCGGTGTTGATTCCTTTTTGAAGGAGGGCTTTTCTGAGGTATATGGAATAGAAGCATCAGATAAAGACATAAATAAGATTCTGAAGGATTTTTATAAGGGCCATGATCTTCTATATGATCCAAGAAATTGGAAGAAGGCATTTATAAACTGGCTCGACAATTTTACCGGAGGCGGTGTGAAACCTCCTAAAATACCTTATCCTGTATCAAGTGACAGCGAAATAGACTGGGCCAACAGGAAAAAACGAACCTGGGAGAATCCGGCCGTTCCGGCAGAAACGAGCAGTTTTTCGGTGGACGAGATCCTTCAGGTGGCTGCCGATACAGCATCTAACCATATTAATATGATTTTTGGCAGGATATTTAAGAATGAAGATATCAGGGATCTATTTCCTAATTTGAGTTACATCACTGGGTTAGATGTAGGAGGTTAGATATCAGATAATAGAAATATCACTCATCGAAAAGGAGACATGAGCAAATGAAAGATTATATCGCAAAGGCTACAGCTCTGTCAGGGCAAATAATAATATACGCAGCTGTTACAACCAACACGGTGGAAAGGGCCCGTGAACTTCATCAGATGTATCCGACACCTTTGGTGGCTTTGGGTAGAGTCCTTACCGGAGCGGCTTTAATGAGTCAGACCTTAAAAGAGGAAAATCAGACAATTACTATTCAGATTAAGGGTGACGGCCCAATTGGAGGTATAGTTGCTGTAACAGATTCAAAGGCAGGAGTACGGGGCTATGTGCACAATCCATTTTTTGACGTACCCCTAAATGAATTAGGGAAGTTTGATATTAAAAAAGCCGTAGGACAAGGACAGCTTAATGTTGTGAAGGATTTGGGGCTAAAAGAGCCCTATGTTGGTCATGTTGAACTTGTATCAGGCGAAATAGCAGAGGATTTAACATATTACTATGCCTACTCTGAACAAACACCTACGGTCATGAACCTGGGGGTTCTAATAGGCCGTGAAGGGATTGTCTTAAATGCCGGAGGATTCTTCATACAGCTTTTACCCGGTGCGACAGAGGAGGCGATTCAGGCTGTAGAAGATGGTATTAAGGATCTTCTCCCAATTACCACCCTTATAGATCAGGGAAATACTCCGGAGGATATAATCAGGTTAGTTTTCAATGAAAAAGATCTGAAATTTTATGAGCCCTGCAGTGTCAGTTATAAATGCAACTGTTCCCGGGAACGCATGGAGAGAAATCTATTAAGCCTTGGAAGGGATGACCTTACAGAAATTGCCGAGGATGAGGCAGGAGCTGAACTGGTTTGTCATTTTTGCAACAGTAAATACCACTTTGCAAAAGAGGAGCTGCAGAACCTGATTAAGGATTCCAGTACAGATTAATAAGCAGAATAGAACCAATTTTTAGAAAGATGTTTATTCCGCTCCCTTACAATCGATTTACCATGTAATAAAATGATGAAAGTGGCAACAATATATTTGTTGCCACTTTGTTGTTGTCGAATATTAATCGATAATGGCCAGATTAAAATAATTACACAAAAAACGAGAATACTATGGTTGAAATCTTTTATGAATAATGGAGGGAGAGTATGAAAAAACGCATTTTATCTTTAGCATTTGTAGTTCTCATAATACTGAGTCTTGCAGTATTTTCTGACAATGGCTATCTTAAGACAACAGCAGCCCAAACATTCGAAAAAGTAGATTTTATTAACGGAGTCGTAACTGCTAATAGGCTTAACCTTAGAGCAGGTCCTTCTACAGAGCATGAGATAATCGGGAAGTTTAATAAGCATAAATGGCTTAATGTTCTGGCTAAAATAGGCGAATGGTATGCAGTCTTTGACCCGGAAACAGGAAAGGTAGGCTGTGTTTATGGAGCATACTTAACAAATGCAGCAAATGTTAACCAGCAGGCAGCAAAGCCAACTACACCTACACCAACCACCCCTGTACCTTCCAGCCCGGCACCAGCCACCTCACCCCCCCCAGCTACTCAGGATCCTGGTGAGGGACAAACAGCAGATCTGAGCCAGGAAGAAAAACAACTTCTAAACTTAATTAATGCTGAAAGAGCAAAGAAAAATCTTAGTCCTTTAGTTGCCGACCCAGAATTAATGAAAGTTGCAAGAATTAAGGCCGAGGATATGACAAAGAATAATTACTTTTCTCACTATTCCCCGACATATGGCTCACCCTTTGACATGATGCGGCAATTTGGAGTTAGCTTCCGTGCAGCCGCTGAGAACATTGCAGGTAATTCCACCATCGAAGGTGCCGTAAATGCATGGATGAAATCTGAAGGTCATCGGAACAATATAATGAACGCTAATTATAATTATGCTGGCATAGGTATTTCAAAAAGCAGCAAATATGGTTACGTTTTTGTACAGATGTTCATCAGGAAATAATCCGGTAAGCTCGGGTAATGGCCATTAGAAAAAGACAAGGGACGTTAAATGTGCGAACAGGACACAGAACCGTCCCTTGTTTTACTATTAGGAATATTATGGTATTATTAAGACAATATTGCATTTGATTGCTTGATTGAACTTGTTTTAATTTGGGTAATATGAAAATATACATAAAGATACATAGGCGAGAGAGGGGATGTTGTTATGAAGTATATCATTAAGGGAAAACAAATGAATGTTAAGCAGTATATGCAGGAAAAGGCAATAAAGAAAATCAGCAAATTTGAGAGATTCTTTAAGCCTGATGCAGAGGCTGTAATGACATTCAGTGTCGAGAAGGACAGATATACTTTCGAGGTTGCAATCTATTCAGGTGGGACTATAGTTCGTGCAGAAGAGTGCAGTAACGATATGTTTGTTTCAATGGATATGGTTGTAGAAAAATTGGAAAGGCAGATCAGAAAGCATAAAACCAAATTGGGCAAAAGGATCCGTCAAGATGCAATGATTCCTGAGAACTATACAATCAGCGAAAAAATTGATGAAGATGAAGAGTATAATGTTGTTCGGACAAAACGCTTCCAATTAAAGCCTATGAGTGTAGAAGAAGCTATCCTCCAGATGAACCTGTTAGGACATACCTTCTTTGTTTTTATTAATGCAGAGACAGAGACTGTTAATGTTGTATATAAAAGAAATGATGGTAAGTATGGACTTATTGAGCCAGAAGCTTGATACTTACCGGGGGGTATGGGTCTTCTATACCCCTTAATGTAAAACTTACATTTTGCTAAATAATTGTTTAAATATAAAAATTCATGGTAAAGAATAATAGTGCCTGTGAATGAAATCTTGTTCCTCATTTGTTATATTTTTCTATAAGTTAAATAAGAGACATTGGCAAAGGGACAAGAGCATAGTTTATATGTACAGACAGTGTTTTATGAGAAATTTGCTTCGAATGGAAGGGGTAAGCATGCTTTTAAGAGATTGTGCTGGCGGAGTAGTATTTTGTAATAATAAAGTATTCCTTCTTTTTAATGAAAAAAAAGAGTGGGTTCTTCCAAAGGGCCTGATAAAAGAAGGGGAAAGTCCGTCCGATGCTGCGGTAAGAAGAGTTTTAGAGGAAACAAATATCACGGCTTCAATAGTTGAACAGGCTGGCAGGACATATTATGAGTTCTACTCTATTACAAGACAAAAGCCGGTATGTAATCGTATAGCCTGGTATATCATGGAATCTGATAATGAAAACTACAAAATTGCCGAGCCTGAAAAATACTCTCAGGGTGGATTCTATGATATAACGACTTCGTTAGACATGATAACATATAGCCAGGATAAATCCCTGGTAATGCAATCCTATAAAAAGCTATGCCCAAAAATGGGAAGAAAACCCGAGATCTGAACAGGTAAAACCCCTTAATAATCCCCGAGGTTGAATAGTAGGATATTGTTCTGGTAGAATTGAGGATGACTATATTAGTCATCCTTTTTTAAATGAGGTAGTAAATTTGAAAATATATAAAACTGTATTAAAGGAAGGATATTTCCTGCTGGAAGAAAAAAAATCCCGTTTTATTGCCAGGGCTAAGCCGGTATTCACTGAACAAGAGGCAATGGATTTCATACAATCAATTAAGTCTGCTTGTTGGGATGCTACACATAATTGCTATGCCTATTCCATCGATACGGATTCTGTTTATCAGCGCTATAGTGATGATGGTGAGCCTCAGGGAACCGCTGGCCTTCCTATGTTGGAGGTAATTAAGAAAAAGGGACTTCAAAACGTGGTGGTTGTTGTGACCCGTTATTTTGGAGGAACCTTGCTCGGCGCGGGAGGCCTCGTCAGAGCATATGGTAAAGCCTGCGTGGGAGGCCTTGAGGATGCAGGGGAGATACAGGTGAAGCCTTGCCATAAACTGAAAATTTCAATAGAATATCATTTGTCGGGCAAGCTGCAAAATATGCTGATAAATAAAGGCTTTATTATATCGGATACAGAATATACTCATGAGGTTACTTTCACAATTTATTCCCCCATGGAGAAAAGGGAAAATCTTGAGAACAATATCAGGGAAATAACGGGGGGAGTACTAAGGCTTGAGGATGAAGGAATAGAAGATATATATATAGATAATAAAGGAAATGTTTTAAAAATAAAAAATAATGAGAAAAATGATTAAGAGGGTGTTATTATGGCAGGTCATTCAAAATGGTCAAATATTAAACGTAAAAAGGAAAAAACCGACGCACAGAAGGGCAAAATGTTTACAAAACTCGGTCGTGAAATAGCTATCGCAGTCAAGGAGGGCGGTCCTGATCCTAATTCAAATTCAAAGCTAAAGGATGCAATAGCTAAGGCTAAGTCAAATAATATGCCTAATGATACTATTCAAAGGAGCATAAAAAAGGCGGCAGGTGAAGGCGACGGAAGCAACTATGAAATAATTAACTATGAGGGCTATGGGCCCAGCGGAATAGCTGTAATAGTCCAAACCTATACCGATAACCGGAACAGGACAGCAGGAGATATACGACATTTTTTCGATAAATTTGGCGGAAACATGGGTACAACAGGCTGTGTGTCATTCATGTTTAACATGAAAGGGCAAATAATAGTGGAAAAGGATTCTTCAATAGATGAGGATGATTTTATTATGAAAGCTATAGAAGCCGGTGCCGAAGATATTATTACTGAAGATGAGTATTATGAGATTATCACAGAGCCCGGAGATTTCTCAGCAGTTTGTGATGAGCTGGAAGGTGCAGGAATAGAATTTGCATCTGCCGAAATTACCATGCTTCCTACCACATATACCAGGCTTGAAGATGAAGAGGCTGTTGAGAAAATGGAAAAGCTTATAGATAAGCTTGAAGACCATGATGATGTACAAAACATCTGGCACAATTGGGAACAGGATTAGGAGGATATACATGGAGGGGCACAAGGAAAAAGTAATAGGATCTGCTGAATTACAGAATATTATGCCGCACAGGTACCCGATGCTTTTGTTAGATAGACTTATACTAGTACCTGATAGCGAACGCCATACTCAGATTGAGCCTGGCATGAAGGTAGCGGGAATAAAAAATGTTACGGCAAATGAACCATTTTTTAAGGGACATTTTCCTCGAAATCCTATTATGCCCGGGGTTTTAATAGTAGAAGCGCTGGCCCAGTGTGCTTGTGCCGGAGGGCTAATTCTTGAAGATAATAAGGGAAAGCTTGGACTGTTTACCGGTATAGACAACATGAAGTTCAGACATCAGGTGGTCCCCGGCGACAGGCTTTTATTGGAAGTGGAGTTTTTATCCTTCCGCAGAGATATGGGCAAAGCTAAAGCTAAGGCAACTGTAGATGGGGTTGTTGTTGCAGAAGGAATCCTTAAGTTTGCAATGGTGGAGAACAAATAAGCTGGGGGGAGCTATGGCTATATATGCAATATCTGATCTGCATCTTTCCTTGGGAACAGATAAGCCAATGGACATCTTTGGATGGGGCGACCATGCAAGTAAGATAAAGGATTATTGGAATAATAAAATTACAAACGAGGATTACATTTTAATTCCTGGCGATATTTCATGGGCTATTAATCTTGAGGAGGCAAGTGCTGACTTTGATTTTATAGACAGATTGCCGGGAAATAAAGTATTGTCTAAGGGAAACCATGATTATTGGTGGTGTACCCGGCGGAAATTCGAGAAATATTGCTCAGAAAAGGGATTTGATAGCTTTAAGCTTCTGCACAATAATACTATCGAACTTGAAAACTATACAGTTTGTGGGACAAGAGGATGGAAGTCCCTGGATGACGATACCTTTAGTGATGATGATGCCAGGATATATAACAGGGAATTAGAACGGCTAAGATTGTCTTTGGAAGAAGGGCAAAAAACAGGCAAGGAAATAATTTTAATGCTTCATTACCCGCCCTTTGATTCTAAACACAGACCGAATGAATTTGCTCGGATAATGAAGAAATATAATGTAAAAAGATGTGTATATGGTCATGTTCACAGCAGGTACCAACAGTCATGGAGAAACGAGACTATTGATGGGCTACAATACTTTTTAGTATCAAGCAACATAATCGATTTTAATCCTGTGAGAATTGTATAGCGGCTTTTGTTTTTATTAAACTTTTGGCCCTTGGAATCAAATACCCCTTATGATACAATGGAATAGTTTACGATACTGTAACAAATACTAGGAGGACATACGTATGAACGTAAAAATTGAGAATATCGAAAAAAACAAGGTAAAGCTTGAGATTGAGCTTGAAGCTGAAATATTTGATGAGTGTTTAAATAAAGCATTTATAAGAAACAAGTCAAGATTCAACATACCGGGATTTAGAAAAGGAAAAGCGCCACGAAGTATAGTGGAAAGATATTATGGAGAGCAGGTTCTCTATGAAGACGCAATTAATTATGCATGTGCTGATGCATACGACAATGCTATTGCCGAGAATGATTTGAAGCCTGTTGACAAACCGGAAATAGATATTGTTCAGATAGGCAGCGGACAAAACTTTATTTTTACAGCTACTGTGACAGTAATGCCAGAGGTTGAATTAGGTGATTATAAAGGCCTTTCAGTTGAAAAGGATGAGGTTGTTGTAAATGATGAGGATGTTGACAAAGACCTTCAAAGAGAGGTTGAAAAGCGTGCAAGACTCGTTGCAGTTGAGGATCGTCCCGTTGAAAATGGTGACACATTAAATATCGATTTCTTAGGAAGTATTGATGATGTTCCTTTCGCAGGAGGAGAGGGTAAGGACTATTCCCTTGTAATAGGATCCGGAACTTTTATTCCCGGATTTGAAGAACAACTTATCGGTGCTAAGATTGACGATGAGGTTGAAGTAAATGTAACCTTCCCGGAGAATTATCATAGTGAAGAGCTCAAGGGCAAGGAGGCAGTGTTTAAAGTTAAAATTAATGAAATTAAGGTTAAAGAATTGCCTGAGGTTAATGATGAATTTGCCTCTGAGGTAAGTGAATTTGAGACCTTGGATGAATATAAAGCTAGCATTAAGGAAAAACTGACCGAGCAGGCAAAGGACGCTGTTGAAAGAAAATATAAGGACGATTTGATTAAGAAGGCTGTTGATAATGCAAGCTGTGATATTCCCGAGGTTATGGTAGAAAATCGTTTGGAAGAAATGCTAAGACAGTTTGATATGCAGCTTCGTTATCAGGGGATGGATCTGCAGCAATATCTTCAGATGATGGGTATGGAGATCAGCAAGTTTAAAGATGATTATCGTGACAATGCTCTTGAGGATGTAAAAACTCAGCTGGTATTGGAGAAAATTTCTGAGGTTGAGAATATTATTGCCTCCCCTGAGGAATACGAGGCTGAAGTAGAGGAAATGGCTAAGAGATACAACCAGACTGCCGACGAGTTGAAGAAACATTTACGAGAGGACGATATAGAATATATTAAGAATTCTATTGAAAGAAGAAAGACTGTTGATTTATTGGTTGAAAACGCTAAATAGTAAAAAGATTACCGCTAAAGGTAACTAAAGGAGGTATTTTTATGGCACTGGTACCTATAGTAGTTGAACAGAGTAACAGAGGGGAACGCTCTTACGATATTTATTCAAGACTGTTAAAGGATAGAATAATAGTTTTAAGCGATGAGGTTAATGATGTAACAGCAAGCCTTGTGGTAGCTCAAATGCTGTTTTTAGAGGCTGAGGACCCAGATAAGGATATTCAGCTATACATAAATAGTCCCGGAGGCTCAGTCACAGCTGGAATGGCTATTTATGATACAATGCAATATGTAAAATGCGATGTTTCCACCATATGTGTAGGTATGGCTGCAAGCATGGGAGCTTTTTTACTGGCGGCCGGCACAAAGGGCAAAAGATTTGCTCTTCCGAACAGTACAATTATGATTCACCAGCCAATAGGCGGTGCAAGGGGCCAGGCTACAGATATTAAGATTCATGCAGAGTGGATACTGAAGGTCAAGGAACGCTTAAACAAAATTTTAAGTGAAAAGACAGGACAGCCACTTTCTAAGATTGAGATTGATGTGGAAAGAGACTATTTCATGGACGCAGAAGAGGCTAAGGAATATGGCTTGGTGGACCAGGTAATGGAGAGAAGAGTAACGGGGTGAAAAAATGGCGCGTTATGATGAAAAAAAACAGGTAAAATGCTCTTTCTGTGGCAAGTCACAGGAGCAGGTAAACAGAATCGTGGCGGGGCCAGGTGTATATATTTGTAATGAATGTATTGAGCTATGTACAGAAATTATAGATGAAGAGTATGATGATGCTCAAGTTGAGCATTCCATAGATGAAATACTAAAACCCCATGAAATAAAGAAAAGTCTGGATGAATATGTAATTGGACAGGAGAAGGCAAAAAGAACATTGTCTGTGGCTGTATATAACCATTATAAGCGTATCCGAAACCAAGGAGTAAGGTTGGATATTGAGCTACAGAAAAGCAACATTCTGCTTATTGGACCTACAGGTTGTGGCAAAACCTATTTGGCCCAGACTCTGGCCAGGATATTGAATGTACCCTTTGCAATTGCTGATGCTACATCATTGACAGAGGCAGGCTATGTTGGAGAGGATGTTGAAAACATACTTCTGAAGCTTATTCAAGCTGCCGACTATGATATAGAGCGAGCTGAGAGAGGCATTATCTATATAGATGAGGTTGACAAGATTTCCCGCAAATCAGACAATCCATCCATAACCCGCGATGTAAGCGGCGAAGGCGTTCAACAGGCTCTTTTAAAGGTTTTAGAGGGGACCATGGCATCTGTTCCTCCTCAAGGAGGAAGAAAGCATCCTCACCAGGAGTTTATTCAAATTGATACAACAAATATTCTTTTTATTTGTGGTGGAGCCTTTGATGGATTAGAAAAGATAATTGAGAGCCGTATAGGCAAAAAAACCATGGGCTTTGGTGCTCAGATCAATAGTCGTATTAAGAAGGATGTTGGTGAGCTTTTCGCACAAATGAGCCCTCAAGACTTACTAAAGTACGGTTTAATTCCTGAATTTGTAGGCAGGCTACCTGTGATTGTATCCTTAGGCCAGTTGGATAAAGAGGCTTTGATTCAAATCTTGACTGAGCCTAGAAATGCCTTAGTTAAGCAATATAAGAAGTTGTTCGAAATGGACGGCGTGCAGCTTGAGGTTGAGGATGGGGCGCTTGAAGCTATTGCTGACAAAGCTCTCGAAAGAAAAATTGGCGCAAGAGGTCTTCGTGCAATAATAGAGGAAATCATGCTTGATGTTATGTATGATATTCCATCTACAGATAATGTTGAGAAGTGTATTATTACCAAGGGAGCTGTACTCAATAATGAACAGCCGAAGTTAATATTCGGAGAGCAGAAGAAAAGCATTCCTCCTGTCAAAAAGAAAAAAAAGGAGATAGACCCTGCATCTTAAACAATTAAGGCCATGAGAATGATAAATAATAGAAGCATAACAAAGGCTGGTATAATGCTAATGGCATGATACCAGCTTTTCTAATATTATATATCTTGAGGTAAGACGGGGCTATTCCAGATTAAGACGTTTACTCAATATAAGGTTAGTGACAACAAAGTACACTATTGTATATAGGGCACATAAACCTATTGCAAGCCAAAACGGTCCAAAAGGATAATCCATCAATGCGGATGGGGAAGGGGAAAACTGGGGAATAGCATTAACCGCAATCGTGCCTGACAGAACGTTTCCTAAGGCATAGATGCCTAAAAAGGATCCGACTGATGCAAGAATCTTGTGATTGTTTGAAAGATGCCCTAAAGCTATGGATACATATATCAGCATATTACTGCATAGTGTGCCAATAATGAATCCTATAATCATCTGGATAATAGCGTGCCAGATTGACGGTCCCAGATACCTGTACAGCTCATCCCACATTTGAGATAATTCCCTAAATAATTCCGGCAAAGTGATGCCTTGCAACGCAATTATTACTATTGAGATGAATGCTGCAATGAAGCTTAATATAGTCCACATAAGGCTTGTAAGAGATTTGCTTACAATATGCGCCCAATGATTTACAGGCAGTGTAAACATCAGATATCCTTCTTCTGAGAGAAGATTTTTATAGAACCTCTGTATCATGACAACAAAGCTTACAACAAACATTCCTACAAGAATAAAAATGTATAGTGTAAGAGCTATGCCCTGAGATATATTAAATGTATCCGCATTAAAATTCATAAATCGGTTAATAATCGCAAACACAGTTAATGCCAGATATATAGGCAAGAAGATTCTTGAGGTTGCCTTTATTTCATATTTCAATAATTTCCCTAGCATTTAAACACCTCCCTAAACAATGAATCTACCGATTTACCCATTTCATCCCTGATTTTATCGACAGATGAAGATAAGACATTTTGGCCTTCTTTAATGAAAATAACATCATCCAGAATCTTTTCCACATCTGATATGAGGTGTGTAGAGATAATTACCGTAGCATGACTGGAGTAGTTGCTGATTATGGTATCAAGAATATAATCCCTTGCCGCCGGATCGACTCCTCCGATTGGCTCATCTAAGAGATACAGGTCTGCATCACGGCTCATAACCAGGATTAACTGAACCTTCTCCTTGGTACCCTTTGATAGATTTTTCAGTCTCTCCTTGGGATCAATACTTAGTCTTTTCAGCATATCATAAGCCTTTTCGGATTTAAAATTTTCATAAAAATCATCAAAGAATTCAATTACCTGATAAACCTTCATCCAATTATTCAGATATGTTTTTTCAGGAAGGTAGGCAACTTGCTTCTTAGTCTCGATGCCCGGTTTTTTTCCATCGATTAAGATTTCGCCGCTACTTGGGGTTAATAGGTCATTGGCAAGCTTTATTAAAGTGGTCTTTCCACTTCCATTAGGGCCTAAAAGACCAATAATCCTACCGCGCTCTAAGCTTAGGTTAATGTCTTTTAGTGCATGCTTGCTACCAAACTTCTTATTCAAATTATAACATTCAAGAATTGCACTCATATTTCCATCTCCTCCAGCATTTTATTTATAAGAGCGAGGGTTTCCTTCTTTTCAAATCCCATTTGCTGCATTTTTTCAATAAACGCTATTATTTGCTGAACAGCTAATTTGTTTTTAGCTCTTTTTATCATCTCAACATCCTCCGTAATGGTTCTTCCACTGGTGCGATGAGTAATCACAAGTCCGTCTTCCTCTAGCTTTGAAAGAGCTCTTTGCATAGTGTTTGGATTAACTGAAGCCTCCTGAGCAATGTCACGGACTGAGGGTAATTTAGATCCCGGTGGATATTCACCCGAAAAGATTCTCAGTTGAATTTCTTCAATCAGTTGAATATAAATAGGTCTGTCTGACTTAAGGTCCCATGGCATATTATCACCCCTTGTACTATTGTATTAAGGCCTTAATACAATAGTACAATAATAAATATATGATGTCAATACTTTTTATTAAAAAAAGCTGGTATGTCTTTGAAAGAACATGACCAGCTTCTCAATTAAACTATTACTTCCGAATATGAGATCTCAGCAACCTTCAATGTCAGGAGGGTAGATTACTCCACATTGGTTACGAAAATCATCCATTAACCTCATGATCCTGATAATCTCGCTATGGGGCATTTCAGGACATTCAAGCCTGCCCTGCTCAATTGCTTTGATTACTGAGTCTACTTCATATTCAAATCCTGTAATTTGTTTTGGCGCAGGATATGAAGCCACTTTTTCACGATTAAGATTGTAAACATGTACTGTTTCGGGGTTGTTGATGTTTTCAACAACCAATGTACCTTTATCGCCATAAACTATACCCTGACGGTCAGTTTGAGCCACAGCACTAAAATACAGGACAGCCATTTCACCCCCCTCAAACAAGAGGGTCATGCTACCCTGGGAATCCACACCGGTTTCAAAAAGAGAGCAAGTAGATGCAGACTTAATGATTCTGTCACCCAGAATCATGGCGGCGAAGTTCAGGGTATATACACCCACATCCAATAATGCTCCCCCGGCCAAATAGGGATTAACAAGCCTTTCTTTGTTAGATATCAGATACCCCAGATTTGCTGATATTAAATTAACCTTACCTATTGCTCCACTTTCTATTATCTCATTTATGGTTTTAGACATAGGTAAATATCTTGTCCAGATTGCTTCAGCAATTAATAGATTTTTAGACCTGGCATAGTCTGTTAGCTTTTCAGCCTGCAGAGCATTTACTGTAAAGGCCTTTTCGCATAGGACATGCTTCCCATGTCTGAGACACATCATCGAATGTTTATAATGATGAGAATGAGGAGTAGCCACATAAATCAGATCGATTTCGGAATCCTGGACCATTTCCCCATATGATCCGTAATACTTCTGAAAACCAAATCTTTCCGAGAAGGATTTTGCACGGTCTGAATCTCTGGAGCCTACGGCATAGGGTATGATTTGAGGCATATGAATGACTGTTTCGGCCATTTTCTCAGCAATACTGCCGGCTCCTAAGATGGCAAATTTATATTTTCTCATTTAACTAGCCTCCAATCAGGATGAGTATAAAATTATTGTATCTTTTAGGCGGAATATATGCAACTAACAGATTTCAAGGCTTTGCAACCAGAACAAATGTTTGTTAGAATTAAATAGTTATTAGATATTTGTTCAAATGGGCAAAAATAATTATGCTTGTGTTAAGTTTATCATATGATAAAATTTTCTTTGAGGACGCAACATAGCTTGTGAGAAACCACAACAATATATTCAACAGGAGTGAAAGAATGTCTGCAAGACAAAAGAAAAACTACGGAAACGAAAGTATCACATCACTAAAGGGTGCTGACCGGGTAAGATTAAGACCTTCGGTTATATTTGGCTCAGACGGATTAGAAGGATGCCAGCATTCCTTTTTCGAGATTCTGTCAAACTCAATAGACGAGGCTAGAGAGGGTCATGGAAAGTTAATCTCTGTAATTCGCCATAAAGATAATTCCATAACAATAAAGGATAAAGGTCGGGGCGTTCCTGTTGATTTTAACCGCAAGGAAGGAAGATACAATTGGGAATTAGTCTACTGTGAGCTCTATGCCGGTGGCAAGTACTCTAATCACACAGGTGAAAACTATGAATATGCCTTAGGATTAAACGGTCTCGGAGCCTGCGCCACACAGTACAGCTCTGAATATATGGATGTTACGGTCTGGCGTGACGGATATAAATACGAGTTGCATTTTGAGAAGGGAGAAAATGTTGGGGGCCTTAAAAAGACAAAGTGCAATTATGAACATACCGGCACAGAACAGACATGGAAACCTGACAGAGAGGTCTTTACAGACATAAGGATCCCTGCAGAATATTTCAGAGATGTATTAAAAAGACAAGCGGTGGTAAATGCCGGCCTGGTTTTTGAATTTACTGACCATGAAACCGGTACTACCGAAACATTTGTGTATGAAGAGGGTATAGTAGATTATGTTGTTGAGCTTAGTGGCGAAAAGGGATTTACTACGCCCTGCTATTTTGAAGGCAGTGCCAGGGGCAAGGACCGGGAGGATAAGCCCGAATACAAGGTCAAAATGGAGGTAGCCTTTTGCTTTAACAATGAGATTAATACGATACAGTATTATCATAATTCAAGTTGGCTTGAATACGGGGGAACCCCTGATAAAGCGGTGAGAAACGCCTTTGTATATGAGCTGGATAAATATTTAAGAAGTAATAACAAGTATAACAAAAATGAAAGTAAGATAAACTTTACTGATATTGAGGATAGTCTGGTTTTAATAACAAACACTTTTTCAACCATGACAAGCTATGAGAATCAGACAAAGAAGGCAATAAACAATAAGTTTATTCAGGAGGCACTGACTGACTTCTTAAAGGAACAGCTTGAAATATATTTAATTGAAAATAAGGAAGAGGCAGAAAAAATAGCCGCCCAGGTATTGATAAATAAAAGAAGCCGTGAATCAGCCGAAAAGGCAAGAATAGATGTCAAGAAAAAGCTGGGGGGTACAATGGATGTATCTACAAGGGTTAAGAAGTTTGTTGACTGCCGCAGCAAGGATAAAGATCGCAGAGAGCTTTACATTGTTGAAGGCGATTCAGCCCTCGGCTCTGTAAAAATGGGAAGAGACAGCGAATTTCAGGCAATTATGCCTGTAAGGGGTAAAATTCTCAACTGTCTAAAGGCCGATTATAATACCATTTTCAGAAGTGAAATTATTGTTGATTTATTAAAGGTAATTGGCTGTGGTGTAGAAATTAAATCTAAGCATAATAAGGATTTAAGCTCCTTTGATTATGATAATCTAAGATGGAGCAAGATTATTATATGTACAGATGCCGATGTGGACGGCTATCAGATCAGAACCCTTATCCTAGCAATGCTATACAGATTGGTGCCCACATTAATTGAACGGGGAAAGGTATTTATAGCCGAATCTCCTTTATTCGAAATAACTACAAAGGAGAAAACATATTTTGCTTATACTGAAAAGGAAAAATCAGAGATTTTAGCGAAGTCAGGCAATAAAAAACTGACTATACAAAGGTCGAAGGGTTTAGGTGAGAATAATCCTGATATGATGTGGATAACAACAATGAACCCTGAAACACGAAGACTGATAAAGGTTGTGCCCGATGATATAAATGCTACCCGGGAGTTTTTTGATATTCTTCTGGGCGATAATCTTCAGGGAAGAAAAGACTATATATCAGAGCATGGAAACGAGTATATGGAATTAATAGATGTATCGTAATGAGGAGTTTATAATTTGACTATGAAGAATAAACCTATAGAGCAGAAGATAGTTGACACCTTAAAGGTAAATTATATGCCCTATGCAATGAGCGTAATTGTATCAAGAGCAATCCCGGAGATAGATGGGCTCAAGCCTTCTCACAGGAAGCTTCTTTATACTATGTACAAGATGGGGCTTTTAAAGGGAGCCAAAACCAAATCAGCTAATGTTGTTGGTCAGACCATGAAGCTCAACCCTCATGGAGATATGGCCATTTATGAGACCATGGTGCGCTTAACAACAGGCAACGAGGCGCTTTTGTATCCTTTGGTAGAATCAAAGGGTAATTTTGGCAAGACCTACTCCAGGGATATGAAATTTGCTGCTCCCCGTTATACTGAGGTTAAGCTTGCTCCAATTTCTGAGGAGCTGTTCAGGGATATAGACAAAGATACAGTGGATTTCACCGATAATTACGATGGAACCTCGAAAGAACCTGTGTTGATGCCGTCGGCCTTTCCAAATATTCTTGTAAACCCGAACCAGGGCATAGCAGTTGGAATGGCAAGCAATATTTGCAGCTTTAATTTAAAAGAAGTATGTGATGCTACCATTGCATACATAAAGAATGATAATATTGACCTGATGAAATATATTAAAGCCCCCGATTTTTCTACCGGAGGACAGCTTATTCTCAATGAGAAGGATATGGAAAAAATATATTCTACCGGCAGGGGTTCCTTTAAAGTCAGGGCTAAATATCGTTATGACAAGAAAAATAACTGCATCGAGGTTTATGAAATACCCTATACCACTACAATTGAGGCAATAATTGAATCTATTGCAGCTATAATTAAATCGGGTAAAATTAAGGATATTACTGATGTTCGTGATGAGACAGACCTTGCGGGCCTCAAAATTACAATTGACCTCAAGAGAAATAGTAACCCGGATGAAATAATGAATAAGCTTTATATGATGACTCCTCTCTCAGATAGCTTTGGATGCAACTTTAACATTCTTATTGGACAAAAACCAATGGTAATGGGGATATTAGATATTCTAGACCATTGGATCCAGTTTAGAATGGAATGTATCAGAAGAAAGTCATTATATGAAATAAAGAAAAAAAGCAATCATCTTCATCTGTTAAAAGGCCTTGCAAAGATACTGCTTGATATTGATAAAGCTATTTCAATAATAAGGAAGACTTCTAAGGAAGCACAGGTTATTCCCAATCTGATGAAGGGATTTGACATTGATGAACTGCAGGCTGAATTCATTGCCGAGATTAAACTCAGAAATCTAAACAAGGAATACATTCTTCGTCAGACTGCCGATATTGAGAACCTCACTAAAGAAATAGAGGATCTTAAGGATATTGTTGCCCGTGACGAAAGGGTTTTGGACATTATTTGCCAACAACTTAAGGAGATATCAGATAAATTCGGTCAGGAGCGCAGAACTGAAATAATCGATGAAGAGGATGTGGAGAAGGTTTCACCCGAAACCTTTATTGAAGATTATAATGTACGCCTATTCCTGACACAGCAAGGCTATATTAAGAAAATTACCCTTGTATCGTTGCGTTCATCAGGGGAGCAAAAGCTAAAGGATGACGACTTTATAATGCAGGAACAGGAAACACGCAACAAAGCTGATTTGCTACTGTTCTCCGACAAAGGTCAAGTTTATAAGCTTAAAATACATGATCTGCCAGATACGAAGGCAAGTCAGTTGGGGGATTATCTGGAGAACGTCCTGCAGCTTGACGAAGGGGAATCAATTATATTTATGCATGCTACCGAAAACTATGAGGGGCATATGATATTCGGATTTGAGAATGGAAAGGCTGCAAAAATCCCTGTTTCAAGCTATGCAACAAAAACTAACAGAAGAAAGCTGGCAAACGCCTATAATACAAATTTCCCATTGGCGGGAATATACTTTTTGGACCAAGATACTGATTTTGTAGCATATAGTAGTATAAGCAAAGTGCTGGTATTTAATACATCACAGATTAGCCCGAAGACTACCCGGAATTCCCAGGGAGTGGCTGTACTTAAATCGAAAAAAGGAAGCAGGATGACTAGAATTATTTCTTTAGAGGAAATTAAGCTTAATGATCCTGAGTATTATAGGGCTAATATCCCTGCTGTCGGGAAATATATAAAAGTGGAAGACAAGGAAGATACCCAAATTGGGTTATTCTAAAGCAACAACCTCGGGCCGCATTATTTATGGAAGCAAAATTTAATTAAATTTTGGAGGTTAGAAATGAAAAAAGGATGGAAAGTGTTTCTATGCACCCTGTTGGCCATTGTAATAATTTGTGGCGGGATTTTTGCTTTTGCTTATGGGGAAAACCCCGTTATTTCTGCAGATCAAACCCTCGATGGGGATTTTATCACAGCGGCATCAGATATAACAAATGAGGGTCATGTTACAGGTGATTTCATCTGTGCAGCTCAAAACTTGAATAATAATGGCACAGTTGAAGGTGACATTATTGCTGTAGTGTCATCGCATGCAGCTCTGTCTGGAAATGTGCGGGGGAGTGTACGCATTTTAGCTACCGACATCAATCTTTCCGGGTTAATTGAAAGAAATGTGATGATAGCATCTGAAAAAGTTGTTTTAGATCATAACTCAAATATAGGGCGAAATGCGTATATCGTTGGAAGTACAATCCTATCTGAAGGAATAGTCCGGGGAGACCTGACCATAGTAGGAGAAAGCATTACATTGGCAGGTACATATGAAGGCAATGTAACAGTGAATAACAGCAGCGGTAAATATCTAGGCTTTAAAGTGCTTCCCGGTACCGTTATCAAGGGTAAGCTGACTTATCAGGGAGCAGACAACTATGAATTACCGGCAGATGTTATAGCAGGCGAATATGAGTTTATTAGAACTGAGCCAAGCAATTCTGAGCAGGCTAAGCCCGGTCTTTCCCCGGGTAAGGTAATCAAACAAATCATAACCATGCTGATATTCTATTTATTTGCACTAATGATTTATAAACTATTTCCAAGATTCTTTGTTAAATCAGGAGAACTTATCAGAACACAACCTTTAAATGCTGCAGGAGTTGGCGTTGCCACATTTGGATGTCTTGCCGGAGGTGGAATTCTATTGATATTGCTTCTGATATTGATTGTCCTTATATCCAACCTTTCAGTTCTCGGATATTTACTGCTTATTTATATTTTCATAATAGCTATGGCTGGTTTGCTGGCTACTATTCCTGTGTCAATGTGGCTTGGAAATATAGTATCAAATGGGAAATATAAAGCTCCGGGCAGTTTGATAAAAGGCCTCGCCATAATTACATTTGCCCGACTATTATTAGATTATTTAAAAACGCTTAATTCCGTTTCAGGAATAGCTGGAGTAGTACTGTTTATAATTAATGCAGCAATCTGGGTATTTGGAACTGGTGCAGTAATAAAAACAATTTTTTCTGTAAGAAAAGCTGCAAACACCCAGGCAGAAACAGAATTCGCTGAAGAATACTCTTCAACCGATTATGATACCTTTATTTAAACATTTGACGAGGTTCTATGGGGGGTAATTCTATGCCCCCTATTATTTAATCTCCTCATTTTTCTGTACAAATCTTAAGAAATTTGATATTTTGTATTAAAGGGCTTTATACCGAATTACTAAAAGGATGATAAGATTATATGGACAAGGGGCTAGCTGCAGACATAAAAAGAGGGCTGAAGATTTCTTATGATTATATTATTAGTTTTTTTATTTTTCTTGCTTTGGCCACACCCATTATTTCATTTACAAGTGAAAATGCTGCAAATTACATAAGAATAGCCTCATTTGTTGTATTTCTACTGCTAACATGTATTGTCTATGTTGATATGCGTAACTATGGACTCAAAGAAAGCAGGCCCCAGTATGAAATAAACCCTAAACCCTATAAGGGGCTTTTATACGGATTTATCGGGGCTATTCCTCTCATCATTGTTCAACTTATAATTATCTCTATTAAGCTTCCAGAGGGTACCGAAATTCTTCACAGAAGATTCTATCAAGCTTTTGCCGGGCCATTTTATTGGTTGGTCTGTTTATTAGGAAATAAAGCAGGACACTATGTGATTGCATTTTTGTCGATTATAATTATTTCTTTTATTGGTTACTATGCCGGACACAAGGGAATTTATATATTAGAAACCATAAGGATTAAACTAGGAATAAAGCCAGTAAAAAGAAATAATAATTAATTAAGGCATGCACCATTTTTTGTGATATGTCCAACCCCTCAGTGAATATCTTATTATAAAGATATACATGAGGATGGGATTTTCGTGATATTATTAGTTAAGAGGAAGAATGCAGTCTTAATCTTGATGATATTGTTACTGTCTATTGCTATATTCAGTATTGATGGGAGTGCAGACCCCATAACTGAAGCAGTGAATGAAAAAACCGGCCCCGTTGTAGTTGTGGATGCAGGCCATGGGGGAGAGGACCCGGGGAAGGTAAGTAGCTTCACAAGTATAGCAGAAAAGGATCTTAATCTTAGGATAGCTCAGTTATTGAAGGATCAGCTTGAGCAGGATGGCTACACAGTTATAATGACAAGAACGGAAGATAAACTTAATTATTCAGGAACAACTGAAATATATGAAAAAAGGAAGCAGGATCTTACTGCCAGAAAAGTATTAATAGATGAGAGCGGAGCAGATATTGTTGTAAGTATTCATATGAATGCATTTACCGATTCAAAATACTACGGGGCTCAGACATTTTATCCCCCCTCTTCAGTAGATAGTGAGAGATTGGCAAAGTGCATACAGAACTCGTTAGTAACTAGTTGTGACCCGACAAATAAACGGACGGCTTTGTTAAAAAAAGAAAGGATAATATTATTTAGGAACCTGAAGGTGCCTACTGCCTTGATAGAATGTGGGTTTTTGTCCAATGAGGCTGAGGAAGCTAAGCTGAAAACCCTTGAATATCAAGAGCTTATCGCCAAGTCTATCAAGCTAGGAATAGACAGTTTTTTTGGGAAACAGTAATATGAAATCAGAATATACCGATATATAGTATTAAGTGATTAAAATTTCACAAAAGATGGAGAGTGCTTGGATATGTACATACAATATTGTTTCATTGCAGTGGCGACAATAGTAGTTATTAGTCTTTTCGTTTACTATCTTATGAAAAAAAATAATCAAGCAAACAAGAAGAACATAGTGAATCTGGTTCTATGTACAGTTATTACAATTCTCACTGCTATATTGACACCTCCTGTTGCAAAGGTTTTTGTCAGGGAGTTGTCTTTTCCTATGCTTGGAGCTGTTATTATTACAGTAATTCTGTTTATTTGTTTGATTTGTGCATTGTTCTATCTGTTAGAATCCAAGCTTACTAAGTTATATGGTGAAGAGCCGGCTCAAGATACTGACGAGACAAGTAATGAGAATACCTTAACAATAGAGGATTCTTCACAGCAGGAAGAACAACCTATATTAGATAAAAAAGAAGAAGCGGAGGAACAAACAGAGTATAAGGAAGATAATCTGGTTCTTCAACTAAAATCTGTTATTGATGAGGAAGAGGAACCGGTTATTCATTTTGAATCTGAAGAAGCTGAGGCAGAACCCCAAATAGAATATCAAGATCAGGATTTAGTCCTGAGTCTGGAATCCGAAGAAGAGGAATTAGAGCCTCAAACAGATTATCAGGAAGGGGAACAGGTTCTTCGTTTTGAATCAGAAGAAGTTGAGGCAGAACCCCAAATAGAATATCAGGATCAGGATCTAGTCCTGAGTCTAGAATCTGAAGAATCGGAAGCAGAGCCACAAACAGATTATCAGGAGGGGGAACAGGTTCTTCGTTTTGAATCAGAAGAAGTTGAGGCAGAGCCCCAAATAGAATATCAGGATCAGGATCTAGTCCTGAGTCTTGAATCCGAAGAAGCGGAAGCAGAGCCACAAACAGATTATCAGGAGGGGGAACAGGTTCTTCGTTTTGAATCAGAAGAAGTTGAGGCAGAGCCCCAAATAGAATATCAGGATCAGGATCTAGCCCTGAGTCTAGAATCTGAAGAATCGGAAGCAGAGCCACAAACAGATTATCAGGAGGGGGAACAGGTTCTTCGTCTTGAATCCGAAGAAGTTGAGGCAGAACCCCAAATAGAATATCAGGAAGATACTAATGAAAAACTTCCGGAGAATGAAGAAGTTGAAGAAAAGTATCAAATTGAGTATGATGAGTATAAACAAGAGGATGATGAGCCGGTTGAGGTTGAGCCGGTTGAAGTATTGGGTAATTTTGGGAAATCATCGGAAATTGATGAAGACTCTAAGATTCTGGCAGATGAAACGAGCAGAGAGTTTACTATGGACAATCGGGAAGACATTTTAAAAATATTAGAAAAAGCAATGGATGATAAAGACAATAAAGATTATGAAGCTGCTATTAAGGCATATGAAGCGGCATTAGTTCTGAGGCCGGACAAGGAGTTGTGCTATTTAATAATTCTTGATCTATGCTCCCTGTATAAAATGACAGGTCAGACAGAATTAGTATATAAATTACTGGATTCTAATCCTTGTGAACTGTTAGATTCTGATAAAAAAGCAGATATCATACGAAATATTAATATTTAATTGTGAATTTATTGTTGATATAAACAAATATTACTGTTATTATTATATTTGATATTTCATCATTATTTATGAGTAATGTCTAATAAAATGTATCCATAAGGGGGTAGCTGGGATGAAAACTGCTCAGCAGATTATCGGATTACCGGTAGTGAGCATTATTGACGGAAACGAGATAGGAAAGGTCAAAAATGTCATTATTAATGCATTGAAGGGTACTATCGATTTTTTTGTCATAGACAGTGGGGTCAGGTCACTTGCTGGAGGCGTGATTCCTGCCGACAGAGTGCTTGGTATCGGAGAATATGCATTAACCATTCTACAACCCGACGATATAAGCGACATAGTAAAAATTCCTGCTGCCATTGAACTTATGCAAAAGAATATTACCGTAAGAGGAACAAGGGTTCTTACCAAAAAAGGAAGTCTGCTTGGTGAGACAGGAGATATAATTGTCGATGAGCAGAACTCATACAATATTACAGGGGTTGAGTTCATTCCAGCCGATTCATCTGTCAAATCAGGGATTATTCCCAGAAGCAGCGTAATTACATTTGGTAAAGATTTGCTGGTGGTTCAGGACGATTTTATTGATCAGTTAATTGAATCTACAAGTGCTATTCAGGAAGTGCTTGAAGAAGAAAAAAAAAATAGTAGATTAGAGCAAAATATAGGAAATATTACCCTGCAAAAGGATGAAAACCGGGAGTTTGCTCAGGAGGTAGTCGTTGAAATAGTTCAAGAGACTCGAGAAGAAGCAATGCCCGATTTAACAGAAATCAATATTGATGACATTGCTCTGGATGACAATATAGAGGAAGACCTGGAAATTTCATTTGATAAAAATGTAAACGCAATACCTTTATTAGAGCTTGAAGATGAGAGTCAACCCGGTACTGATACTGTAGAAGCTCCTTCAATGAATGATACAGAAGGTCCGGTTACCTCAGTAGACCTTTTTGAACAAAGACAGAGACAGTTTCTGATAGGCAAAAAGGTTACTAAAACAATTTACGACTCTAATGGGGGAGTAATAATAAACAGTGGAGAAGTAATTACCGAAGAGATTATTGAAATAGTAAAATCAAACGGTAAAATGATTGAGTTAGTTATGAACTATGAAGAATAAAATGAAACGGGTCAGGGATGCCTGACCCGTTTCTCTTAATGAGGATTGACCGACAATGAAAACAATACATAAGTACACCTGGGTATTCGTAATTATTATACTAATGGCTGCAGGGATTGGAGCCGGACTGCTCTCACTCTTGCTTTCTGATGCTCGCCCCGTAGTTGATAATGTTAGAGTTGGAGACACATTAATAAGAAATATGCCTATTGAAGAGGCCGGGTTAATAATTAATGATTATTATGAAGACTTGAACAAAAACGGTGCTTTGAAAATAGAGGTTGACGAAATTCCCTTTACTATACCATATTCAGATATTGATGTAGATTTTGATATTGAGAAAACCATGGAATATTTAGTAGATAAGCTTCCTAAGAACGAGATGGAGCAATATTTCCGTGGCACTTCAAAGGAGAATAATCTCAGGCCTTTTTATACTTATAATTCAGGTAAACTGGTAAGAAGATGTGAAGAGTTGTTTTCGCATTATGAAATTGAGCCGGTCTCTGAAAGTTATAAAATTGAAGACGGTGAACTGAAGATATATCCTTCCAGTCCGGGATTGGATATTGATTATAAGCTTTTGGTGCAAGAACTGGGAAACCGGATATTGATACGAGATGAAATTTTAAAGATAAACACCCAGAACTCTCCAATCTTCGCAAAAGTATTTAAAGATTCAATCTATGATAAAACCTTTGATACAATTGCAAATAAAAGTACTGTTGAATATGATTCAAGTCTGAGAGAAAAGCTTGAAAGAATTCTAGCAAGCTTTGATAATGTTCTTTTTGAGAGCGACCATGAAATAAAGCTGAGCTCTTTGGTACCATTTTCTCAGATGGATAATGATGTGGAGCGGGATTTACTAAATCGGCTGGCAAGTACACTTTATCAGGCAACCTTGCCGCTTGATGGAATTAAGGTGTTAAATCGTAAGCCTGCAGAGAGACCGGTGCCCTATGCAAGGGCGGGACTGGAAGTTGTAATTGAGGGAGAAGAGGCCGATCTTGTACTAAAGAATGAAACAGGCAGCGACCTTTTGATTTTAGCCGAATTATCTGATAAGGAGTTTAAGCTTTATATCATTTCTCCAGGCCCCGTAAAAACTGGTACCATAGAGGTAGAGGAAAGGGATTACGTCCCCCCCTCAGTCATTACTATAGTTAATGAGTCATTGTCCCCAAATACAACCAGAGTTGTTTCAGAGGGAGTCCCCGGTTTTACGGCAAGCGTTACTCGTATTATGGACGGAATTAGTGAGAATATCTCTCAGGACAAATATCTTCCTGTAAGTAAGACAATAGAAACGGGCAAAAAACCAGCTCATCCTGCGGGTTCTAAATAAAGAAGAAGCTTGCGTCGCAGGACACAGAACTGTCCCCAGTCTCACCCTGTCATTTACAGAAGTTATGATTTCCTATCTTTACTACAAGAGGTCGGCTCCAGATCCACTTGCTTGTGGCTGTTGCTGGGTTGAAATAGTAAATGCAGCCATAGGAAGGATCCCAACCATTTAACGCATCGCGAGCCGCTTTAATGGATGTGTCGTTTGGAGCAAGATTTATTTGCCCATCATCAACCACATCAAAGGCACCTGGCTGATAAATCACCCCTGCTATAGTGTTAGGAAACCGACTGTCTTTAACTCTGTTTAACACTACTGCACCAACAGCAACCATACCCTCATAAGGTTCACCCCGGGCTTCGGCATGGATTAATCGAGCAAGAAGATCAAGATTTTTATTAGTTGTAGGGCTTGTGCCTGTAGGCAGACCCAATGCATAAAGAGTTGCTTTGCCGGCAATCCCGTCTACCTTAAGCCCGTTTCTGCTTTGAAAATAACGTACGGCTTGATATGTCTGGTAACCATATATGCCGTCAATAGCTCCTTTGTAATAACCCCAGGCCTTGAGCCGGGTTTGTATTTGTCTTACCTCATTACCTCTTGAACCATAATATGAAATTACGGCTTGGCTTTCATTTACCCTTACAACTGCGCTGCTTGACAATATTAATCCTGAGGCAATTGTCGCTATTATAACAAAATAGACCCATGCAATTTCTAATCGTCTTTTCATGAGCACCTCCAAAATGAGAATCCATAAAAAGCATTTGCATTAGGTCAAAAAATATACATAAAATATTAAACAATTGCCAAGTGGTAGATCATGTTAAAAAAATAACTACAAGTATGCCTACCAGAAGCAGGTCGCAGTCATTACCCTCCAAAAGAAGCAGGACGATAAGAGCAATAAGTATAATATCGTCCTGCCTGATATTACTTAAAAAGGGCGGCAAGGATGGTCGCCGGGTATGAGAAATTGCTGAGCGGGATGACACAGTGCTACTACACTCTTCAGCTTCATATGGTAGAGGAATAGAATTTAACCCCCTTGGTTCCACTAAGTTTCACCCTTTCGTAGTACGATTTATTGTTGGAGAGATGCTACTTAGTACATTGATTACCTTTAATAATTGTATAGCTCCCCCTATACGTTGTTGGCGTTGTGGTCCCAAAAATGGTTGTACTGAATTTAACAGGGTTATTCTGGAGTCCTTAATATTGTTAAACATACTCATCATTTCGCCAGCCTTTGACATTACTTCCAGGTTTGAACCGTAATCGCGGTTAGCATTATAATTAGTCTTAGTGTCATAATCATGCTCAGGACTGCTTTCATTTCCGAAATCCTGATGAGTTTCAGTCTCATAGCCGGAAGGTGAGGAAGGGGCGGAATTAGCATTTGCCTTGGCGGAGGAACCATTAACCAGATTTTTCTTATCCCCCCCAGATTGCTGAGGCATAATATTGTCCACTATATTTTTTAGGCCTTCTGTATCAGAAACTCCGAACATTTCAGCAATCTGCTTAAGCTTTTTATCCAGATCGTCGGCCATAAACTGTGCACCTCCTATCTAAGTAAGGACCTGAGCCTTTGAGCTATTATTACACCATCAGGGCCAAGCACATTTATTAGCTTTTCGAAGTCGCGTTCGGTTACTCTGCTTCTGATTTCATCCATACTAATCCCCATCTGACTAAGCTTATCCATATCAAACTCATCGATTTTTTCCAGTATCTCCTGAGTATCAATGTTGCCAAGCCTTTTTCTGAGCTCCCTGGGGTCCTCATCTCTTAACATTTCTAAAGCCTTTTCAAGCTTTTTCTTTTGAATGTTCCCTCCTAATTTATCAAACAAATTATAATCAGCCATATCACACAAAGCAGAACCCTTATCAACCAACATATAAATAAGAATATTTTATTGCTGGTTTTGGATTCTTACAACTCCTGATATTTATTCTCTCTTCAATTGTATGCAAAGGGGCTTGTATTGTTGCATATTTTATTAGTACAAATCAATATGGCTGCAATACTTTCTTCAATGCATTAATAAAACCATCAATATCATCCTTGGTAATTATCAGCGGGGGCAGCATACGGATAGTATTGCTTCCCAAATTACTAACTAGATATCCTGAATCAAATAGTTTAAGCTTAATATCTCCGGCTATGGGTTTGGAAAACTCAACCCCTATCATTAGCCCTTTACCACGCACCTCAATAATGATGGGGAATTCTTCTTTAAGTCTGTTAAGCACATCCATGAAGTATTCACCCATAGAGGCAGAATTTTCACATAACTTATCGTTAATAATTGTTGAAAGTGTTGCGTATCCAGCACTGCAAGCCAAAGGATTTCCTCCGAAAGTAGAACCATGATCCCCCGGCTCGAAGGCTGATGCGTATGGTTCCTTAGCGCAGAGGGCCCCAATGGGAAAACCGCCTCCTAATGCCTTTGCCAATGTAAATATATCAGGCTCTACGCCATAATGCTCATATCCGAGCAGTTTGCCTGTTCTTCCAAGACCACACTGCACTTCATCAAAAATAAGAAGAATATTCTTTTCATCACAAAGCTTACGCACCTGCTTTATGTATTCCCTATTTGCAGGATTTACGCCACCTTCACCCTGTATTGGCTCAAGCATAATAGCACAGGTGTATTCGGTTACGGCATGATTGAGCGCTTCAATATCATTCATAGGTACACTTAAAAACTTTGGAGTCAGGGGACAGTAGTTTTTCTGATATTTTTCCTGCCCGGTGGCGGCGATTGTAGCAAGCGTTCTGCCATGGAAGGATCTTTCTAGGGTAATTATTTCATACTTTTTATCAAGTCCCTGTTTTTTAAAGTATAGCCTTGCCAGCTTTATGGCACCCTCGTTTGCTTCGGCGCCGCTATTAGCAAAGAACACCTTATCACAGCAAGAGTTTTCAACTATTAGCTGAGCCAGCCTTGCCTGGGATTCAATATAGTAATAATTTGAACAATGAATTAAATTTTTGGCCTGCTCAGTTATGGCGTTGACTAATGCAGGGTGTGAGTGGCCAAGAGCATTTACGGCAATGCCTGCCAAAAAGTCATAATAAATCTTTCCATCATCACCCCAGAGCTTCAAGCCCTCTCCCTTTGTGAAGAAGACGGGAAGTCTGTCTCCAAAGGTATTCATAAAATATTTTTTATCCAGAGCAATTACTTCATTTAAAGTCATACAATCAGCCTCCTTATACTTAAACCATTACCTTCTCTCATACCTCTTTAATATCAGTATAAAAATATTACCATTGCTATCAATAATTATACATTCCGATGAATAATTATGCAATATTATTTAAGGTTATTATAGTAAGTAAATATTTGAGTCAATAGGAAGACCTGGTATGCACCTACCTAATTTTTCAGGTTTCATTTTTATTAATATTAGGTTTATAATTTGTTATAAGCAATAAATAATTGATTGACAGATTATGTTTAAAACTGTATTATGGGAATAGTTGAATATTAAAAGCTATGAAGGAGCCTCTATAGTTCTGATTTCCTTTATAGAGAGCCTGGTCAGGTGAAAGCAGGCAAGGATATGTTCTAATAGTTATCTCTCCGGAGCTCAATATCTGAAGGACAAATGTAGGATATTGCGTAAGCCGCGTTACAGGCGAGGGTTTGTTTGAACCTTAAATTGAGGGCTTTTTTAAAAGCTGAAAATGGGTGGTACCACGGGTAATATGCTCGTCCCAGCACAGGAAACTGTGGCTGTGACGAGCTTTTTTATTATGTAATATCAAGGAGGTAATTATTTTGGGTGACAAGATTATTGAGATTGCAATGCGGATACGTGGATTAAGAGAGGATTTTAACATTTCGGTTGAGGAGATGGCCAGGATTGTTGAGGTCAGCCCCCAGGATTATTTAGAATATGAGGGAGGCAAACGAGACTTTTCATTTACTTTCCTGTATAAGGTGGCACATCGTTTAGGGTTGGATATAAGTGAACTCTTAACCGGCAGTAGTCCCACGCTGAGTAAATACACTCATGTAAAAAAGGGCAGAGGCCTTTCAATTGAACGGAGGAAAGGCTTTAAATATCAGAGCCTGGCGTATTTGTTCAAGAACAGAAATGCAGAGCCCTTTTTGGTTGAAGCTGGATACGATGAAGCAGCCGATGAGGGAGCGATTCTGCAAAGAAGCCATGACGGCCAGGAGTTTGATTATATTTTGAGCGGTTCTTTAAAAGTAAAAATAGACGACCACGAGTTCATCATGGAAGAGGGAGACTCAGTATATTACGATGCTTCACACAAGCATGGAATGGTTGCTACAAATGGGAAACCATGCGTGTTCCTGGCAGTTGTAATCAGGGATCAGGAAGGGAGAATGGGCTAAAATGTCAAGACTGTATAAGGATTTTGTGAATGAGACACTGAACAGTGAAGGTATTGTTGAAAAGGTGACGTTTAAAGAAGATAAATTCTATAATTTTGCTTATGATGTTGTTGATAGACTGGCAGCGGAAAAGCCTGAAAAGGTTGCCATGGTCTGGTGTAACGAGGCTGGGAATGAAAAAATTATCACCTTTAAGGAAATGAAGGAGTATAGTGATAAAACAGCTTCATTCTTTCAAAGCCTGGGAATAAAAAAGGGTGATGCAGTTATGCTCATCCTCAAGCGCCATTATGAATGGTGGTATTGTATGATGGCTCTTCATAAGATTGGAGCAATTGCTATACCGGCTACCAATCAGCTTATGGCAAAGGATGTTGTGTATCGTGTCAATGCTGCAAGTGTTAAGGCTATAGTTTGCACATCAGAAGGAGAGATTTCTAATGTAGTTGATGAGGCACAGCTTGAAACTGAAACTCTAAAAATCAAGATTCTTACCCGTGCAAATAAAGAGGGATGGTTGAACTACGAGGAAGGAATATCTCAGGCCTCCGAGTTTGTAGCTCCGACAGGTGACGCAAGACCACAGGCTGAAGAGATAATGCTGATGTATTTTTCATCTGGCACAACCGGAATGCCAAAAATGGTGGCACATAATCACTATTACTCTCTGGCCCATATACCCACAGCAGTTTATTGGCACAATGTAGAACCAGAGGGCCTGCATTTGACTGTGGCCGAAACCGGATGGGGAAAGGCTGTTTGGGGTAAGTTGTATGGTCAGTGGCTGGCTGAGAGTGCAGTATTTACCTTTGATTTTGACAGATTTCATCCCGATGAATTGTTGGAGCGCATAGAAAAGTATAAGGTAACAACATTCTGTGCCCCTCCTACAATTTATAGATTCCTTATTAAAGAGGATTTATCTAAGTACGATCTTTCATCTGTTAAATATTGCACCACTGCCGGTGAAGCCTTGAATCCGGAGGTCTTTAACCGTTTTAAGGGTCTGACCGGCATAAAACTAATGGAAGGATTCGGACAAACCGAAACAACACTTTGTCTTATGACACCATATTGGATAGAGCCTAAACCCGGTTCTATGGGTAAGCCCTCCCCGGGGTATGATATGGATCTTGTAGATGAGGAGGGTGACAGCGTTGAGCCCGGCCAGGTTGGTGAGATAGTATTGAGACTGGACAAAGGAAAGCCAGCTGGATTAATGATGGAGTATTACCGGGATGATGAAAAAACAAATCAGGCTATTCGTGATGGACTCTATCATACCGGAGACACGGCTTACAGGGATGAGGACGGCTTTTACTGGTATGTGGGCAGAACTGATGATATCATCAAGTCCTCGGGATACCGCATTGGTCCCTTTGAGGTTGAGAGTGTCATTATGGAGCATCCATCGGTATTAGAATGTGCAGTAACCGGAGTGCCTGACCCGGTAAGAGGCCAGTTAGTTAAAGCAACTATCGTATTAACAAAGGGATATGAACAAACTGAGGAATTGAAAAAGGAAATTCAGGATTATGTAAAAACCCATACCGCACCATATAAATATCCTCGTATCATTGAATTTGTTAATGAATTACCCAAGACCATAAGCGGTAAAATCCGTCGCACTGAAATCAGGGCAAAGGACCAATAAGCCCTATGATGTGACATTTTTATCCCTTGCATGGCAGAGCTTAATCCTATATAATAAAATTTACCGTGCTAGACGGGGAGTTAGCGGTGCCCTGTATCCGCAATCCGCTATAGCGGAGTTGAATTCCTATCTGAGGCATGTAAAGTATAAAGTCAGTTATGTGACAAGGTACAATGACGATCGGGCCTTGCGCAATTCAGAACTGTGAATCCCGTCAGGTCCGGAAGGAAGCAGCGGTAAGCGGAACCTCTGAGTGTGCCGCAAGTAAGCCTGATTCGAGTATTCTTACACATGGTACGTTTGTGCTTCCCTGTCGAGGATAGGTGCACGGTTTATATGATAAAAACGAGGGAGTGCCCTCGTTTTTTTGTTGTATTAATGATAAACTTATAATACAGTAAATTTGCTTTCTTTAGAAGGAATGGTTTTATGGCGCATATAGCACTTTATCGTAAATGGAGACCCTTGACATTTGAGGATGTCGTAGAACAGCATCATATTGTGACCACTTTAAAAAACAGTATTAAGAACCATACCGTTAATCATGCTTACCTTTTTTGTGGTACAAGAGGGACAGGAAAGACTACTTTAGCAAAAATCTTTGCAAGGGCCGTTAATTGCCAAAACTCAAAGGATGGCAGTCCCTGCAATGAATGTATAACATGTAAAGGAATTTTAGAGGGCTCCCTGCTTGATGTTGTAGAAATCGACGCGGCCTCTAATAACGGCGTGGATGATGTCAGGGAAATAAAAGAAGCTGTAATGTATGTTCCTGCTGTTACCAGGTATAAGGTTTATATAATAGATGAGGTTCATATGCTTTCGACAGGAGCCTTCAATGCACTATTGAAAACGCTTGAGGAGCCGCCATCAAATGTTATTTTCATTCTGGCTACCACTGAACCCCATAAGCTGCCTGCTACTATTCTTTCAAGATGTCAGCGATTTGATTTTAAAAGAATTACCATATCGGGTATGGAAGAACGCCTCGCCCTCATAGCTGAGGATTCTGATGTCAATGCTGATAAAAGTGCATTAAGACTTATTGCGCGTCTATCAGAAGGTGGAATGCGAGATGCTATAAGTCTTTTAGACCAATGTATTGCCCAGGGAGCTTCAGACATAACCTATGAGCTAGTAGCAAAAATCTCAGGATTAACTGCGGCGGAAGCAATAAATAATTTTGCTGGGGCAATAATAAACAAGCATTCTTCTGTAGCATTAAGAGCTATAAAGGATGCTATGGATGAGGGCCGTGATCTCATTCCTTTATGTAATCAGCTTATAGATTGGTTTAGAAATCTTATGCTATATAAAACTGGAGGAGAGGCTTTGACCTTGATTGACTTAGATCAGGAGGAGCTTGATTATATAAAGAGGGCCTCCGATTTAATTACTATAGAACGTAATATAGAGATTATTATTGAATTGTCTGAAGCTGAAGCTCGTCTGAAGTGGGCCGATAATCCCAGAATCATTATGGAGGTTACTGCTGTAAAGCTGTGCTCAGATCTTCCCCAAAACACAGATGTAAACGATGATGTGTTAGATAGTCTGTCGGCGTTTGAAGACAGGATAAGACAAATGGAGGAAAAAGTCGGGCTGATTCAAAGTGGTATAAAGATAGCCCCTGAAGGACCTGAGAAAAATGTGCTCCCCCGGTCAAATTCCCATGAACCAGGAAACAAAAAGGATAATTCCGGAAAAGAATCTGAGAAGGATCAAGCATCTGGTGATTCGAAGAATAAAAAAACTGCTAAAGATAGACAAAGGATTAAAGAAAAAAAGAGTAAGGATAAAATCGATATTAAGTTTTTGGATAATTGGCCCCAAATAATTGAAAGAGCAGCATCTAAGGGGAATCCAATGATGCACGCTTTTCGGGCCAACACTAAATGTACGATCACTGATGATAATGTTGCCTATATTGTTTTTCCGCCCGATGATACAAGAAAGAAAACCTTAAGCAGTGCAAAGCACATTGATCCTATAATAGAAGCAATAAAAGAAGTATTAGGTGTTGATGTTACGGTAAAAATAGTTGACGAAAATGAGATTATTAAAATACCGTCTTTGCAAACTGAGAATGCTCGGTCAGAACACCGTAATGAAATAAGCGGTGACAATGCTGATCCAGATTTGGAGAGAGTAAAAACCCTAGCCGAGAAAAACGGGATTCCATTTGACATCAAGGATTAAAAAATGAGCTTCTGCAATGAATATACAGTAAAATTCAAAAATAAAAAAATCCGGGAGCTGAGTTGTTCGGCTCCCGGTTGTCTATCCGTTATTCGGATATATGTAAGACATGAAGTATTATGTCAAGATCCTAGCTGTACTCATGATGTCGCCTAAGCTGTGCCTAAAAACTGTGAACTAAGTTGTCGGTTAAACTGTCGCCTTTAGTTGTTGCTTAAAATGTCGCCTTAGTTGTCGCTTAAACTGTCGCCTTAGATGATCTATAGTTCTGCTTGCCGTTATCAATTAACTATCTGATGAATACCATTATATGCCTATATGCCTTGCAATTTACCCCTGAAATACGACTTTCTATCTGTCTGTCTATCATGTTAAGTAAGAGAGTCTCGCTGCTAAGAGTTCTGTCTGTCGTATTTCGCTGTATCTCTATCTACGATTGGCATATTTACCGCCCCAAGTTTAATATATCTATATGTTTGATAACAGCGTTAGCCTACAATTAGATTATATATGTTATAGAAATATTTAACATGTAATTACTAAGGGAAATACCCAGAAAAAAATAGAAAGAATTATTCACATTATTAAGAGAAATAATAGAAAAAACACACCAATTAATTATTTTATGTTTTTGGTATTGACAAACAGGCTGATTAATTGATATATTGAATCAATCAAGAGGTATTCATGTCTGGAGTATTTCCCGTTGATGTATTTATAAATGGATTTTGAATAAATATGATATTGTTATATATTCAAGGGCGACCCTTGTAGAAATATTGGAACCATTTTGTATGCAAATTGATTGAATTCTTTTGTTAGTTTAGATTTCTATAAATAAAATGAAAAGTAAGCACAAGGCGGTGTATTATGGAGGACAGGTCTATTCTTGAAGGGAAAACCCTTAAAGATCTCAGGTATATTGCAAAAATGCTGGGATTAACAAGTATAACCAAGTACAGAAAACCAGAGTTAATCAGTTTAATAGTTGACCAGGCTCAAAAAGCATCTAAGAAAGAAGGCGGCATACCTAATTCAGAAGATGTGAGAGCGTCAATAATTGAACAAAAAGAGTTGGCAGATGACGAAAAGCCAAAGGAAGAGAAGAAAAAGCGCGGCAGACCCAAAACCTCAATTTTAAATGCAGAACAAGAGGAAGAGGCGGAAGAAAAGAATAGTGCCGTGTCTGGCTCGAAGGCCAAGACAGAGGCGGATAATACTTCTACGGCAGAGGCTGCCGGGAAACAGCCTGCAAGGCGCAGAGGCCGTCCTAAAAAGTCAGTTGACTCTTCTGTCAATGAAACAGAGAAATTAGAGACCATCACAATTTCTCCTCCTGAAAAGAGCGAGTCTTCGAAAAAATCAGCAAAGAAGGAAGAAAAGGATATTCAATCCTCTGAAGAAAAGACGGAGGATAAATCGGCTACAAAAAAACCACNTATTACAACGACATATATTGAAAAAGCCTCCACCAGAAAAGAAGCCGAGGGGAAAGAGTCTGTACCGACAGAACCTAAACAGGATGATTCTTCTGATGATACCGACACAAAGAGTGATGCTAATGCAGACAGTGGATCCGACAGCAAGGGCTTCAAGCATTCAAAAGCCAGAGATCTTTCAAAATTAGAAAGTGAGGATCCGGTTTCAGGAATCCTGGAGGTACTTCCCGACGGATATGGATTCCTACGTGGTCACAACTATTTGTCAGGTCCTAAGGACATATATGTTTCACCGGCACAAATCCGCAGATTCAATTTGAAAACTGGTGATAAAATTATTGGGAAAGGAAGAATACAAAAAGAAGGAGAAAAATTTCAGGCACTTCTTTTCGTTTCGAGTGTTAATGGCGATCCGCCTGAGGCGGCACAGCACAGAAGATCTTTTGAGTATCTGACACCTATATATCCTAATGAAAGAATTACATTGGAGTCAGACAGTAAAGAGCTTTCCACCCGATTAATTGACTTGATAGCTCCTATAGGCAAGGGTCAGCGTGGGCTCATTGTTTCCCCGCCTAAAGCAGGTAAAACCGTATTATTGAAGAAAATAGCCAATGCTATTACTTTAAAGTATCCTGAGATCGAGGTTATTGTTCTGTTAATAGATGAGAGACCAGAGGAAGTAACTGATATGCAGAGATCTATAAAGGGGGATGTAATCTATTCAACCTTTGATGAGGTCCCTGAACATCATGTTAAGGTAGCTGAAATAGTGCTAGACAGAGCCCAGAGATTAGTTGAGCATAAGAAAGATGTAGTTATTTTGATGGATAGTATAACCCGCCTGGCGAGAGCCTATAACCTTACTATACCGCCAACAGGCAGAACACTATCAGGTGGTTTAGACCCCGGAGCCCTTCATAAGCCCAAAAGATTCTTTGGNGCGGCACGAAATATTGAACATGGCGGAAGTCTTACGATTATTGCNACAGCCCTTATNGATACCGGNAGCCGTATGGATGACGTTATTTACGAAGAATTCAAGGGAACAGGTAATATGGAACTCCATTTAGACAGAAAGCTATCAGAAAAACGTATTTTCCCTGCCATTGATATTAATCGTTCTGGTACAAGGCGGGAGGAACTACTATTGTCCCAAAAGGAGCTTGAAGGAATATGGACAATCCGTAAGGCGATGAGCAATATGGGGACAGCNGATGTTACCGAAATGATAGTTAANAGACTNACCAGCACTAAAACAAATGAAGAGTTTATTAACGGTATTAATACAGTGTTAATGGCAAAGGAAAAAAATAATTATGATACGATGTATAAATAATCTATCCTACTTGCATTGCCAGAATCAATGTGGTAAAATACAGGTCGACACTTTTATAGTGCATGGAATATGATTTATTTCAATAAATGATACAGTTATTTAAGCGAGGTGAAAACCATGCAAGAAGGTATCCATCCAAAATACGGCAAGGCAGTTGTACGCTGTGCATGTGGAGAAACTTTTGAAACAGGCTCTACTAAAAGCGAGCTTCGCGTAGAAATTTGTTCACAATGCCACCCGTTTTTTACAGGCAAGCAAAAGCTTGTTGACACCGGTGGTCGTGTTGATAAGTTTAAGAAAAAGTATGGCATTAAATAATAAGCCACTAGGCTTTGCTCACATGTAATGAGAAACCGGGAATCCCCGGTTTTTTGTTCTTTAGTCTTTTTTACTGCTTTTTATTCCCAATGATATTCTTAGAACAATCGAGCTCTAGATGCTCTTTTTTCTGTAGTTTTTTATTTATTTTGTATATACTACCTATTAACGGGGAGGTAAATAATATGAACAGAATAAAGGCATCATGGAAATCATACCTGTTAATTTCGTTAGGATGCCTTTTGGTNGCTATTTCCATGAATGTTTTTTTAATACCCTATAAACTGGCTCCTGGTGGAGTTTCAGGTTTATCTACGGTTCTTTTTCACTTGTTTGGTGGAACTATTCCAGTTGGTACTATTATGATTGCTTTGAATATTCCACTTTTTTTAATAGGATATCGAAGTAAAGGAAGACAGTTTGTAGTGAGATCTGTCTTCGGTTCTCTTATGCTTTCAGTACTGATTGATGTAACAGCTCCCTTTCTTCGCTGGCTTGTAAGCGACTATTTTGTTTATTTTGATAATACAATGGCCGAGCCTGATTTGCTTCTATATAGTCTGATAGGCGGAGCAATAATGGGATTTGGACTGGCCATTGTTCTTAAAGAAGACGCAACCACAGGCGGAACTGATTTGATGGCTTCGGTGCTTAATAACAAGATCCCGAAATTTTCTGTAGGACAGCATCTGTTATTTATGGATTTATGTGTTGTTATATTTGCTACCATAGCATTCAGAAGTGTTAAACTGGGCCTTTATACCACATTATGTCTGTATATATCATCAAAGACTATTGATGCATATTTAGAGGGTATAAATTTTTCGAAGGCATTACTTATTATATCCGAGAAACAGGAGGAAATATCTGAAAGACTCATGGATGAGGTGGGAAGAGGGGTAACGGGGTTAAAAGGCCATGGCATGTATACGAAGCAAGACAAAACAGTTCTTCTTTGTGTGGTTAAGAGAGAAGAAATCCCCACTGTAAAAGATATAGTAAGGGCCTGTGACAATAAGTCATTTATTCTTCTGATAGATGTTCGTGAGGTGCTTGGTGAAGGCTTTATTCCCCTTGAATCGCTGAACGCGGAAAAAGAGTCACAAAAAACATAATGACTCTTAGTATTATTTTTACTGAACTATGTATACTAATGGTATTAAAATGCGCTTGAAATCATGATCGAATAATGGCTATACGGTTTGAGCGTTAACGGTTATGGTATATTTACCATTTATATAATTGTATTGTATACTAGAATCATAGGTAAATGATAGCCTAATGCTTAAAGAATAAAGGAGAAGAAAACGATGGATGGAAGTACAAGGTTAGAGTTGACAAAGACAGCCACTAAAATCAGGATGGGTATAATTACAGCAACAGCTTCAGCAGGAAGTGGGCATCCGGGCGGATCCTTATCTTTAACAGATATATTAACCTATCTATATTTTAAAGAGATGAGAATAGATACCAATAATCCAAAGGATCCCGATCGTGACAGATTTGTTTTGTCAAAGGGGCACTGCACGCCGGGACTTTATGCCACTCTTGCATACAGAGGGTTTTTCCCTGTCGAGGATCTTTCAACATTCAGGCAGATTGATAGTTATTTAGAGGGACATCCCAATATGGACAAGGTTCCGGGAGTGGATATGTCTACTGGTTCTTTAGGTCAGGGAATTTCTGCAGCAGTAGGCATGGCTCTGGCTGGGAAAATAGATAAGAAGGGCTACCGTGTCTTCGCAGTTTTAGGAGACGGTGAAATACAGGAGGGGCAGGTATGGGAGGCAGTCATGGCTGCTTCTCATTACAAGCTGGATAATCTTACTGCCTTTGTAGATTATAACGGCCTTCAAATTGACGGCAAAATAACAGAGGTTATGAATCCGGAACCAATTAAGGATAAGTTTGCGGCTTTTGGTTGGAACACAATAGAAATTGACGGACATGATTTTTCTCAAATTGAAGAAGCTGTCAATGCTGCAAAAGAGGTTAAAGGAAAGCCTACTATGATTGTGGCTCATACAGTTAAAGGTAAAGGCGTTTCTTACATGGAAGACGAAGCATCCTGGCACGGAAACGCTCCTAATAAGGAATTGGCAGATCAGGCTATAAAGGAGCTTCAGGATTATTATCAGGGATTACTATAATAACCATATATATAAACGATCCGGCCTTGCCGGTAGTTAGGAGGATACAATATGTCAGAAATGATAGCTACACGCGTAGCTTTTGGAAAAGCTTTAGCTGAAATAGGAAAAGATGAGAATATAGTTGTATTAAATGCCGATTTATCAAAATCAACGAGGACAGACTTTTTTCAGGATTTATATCCTGAAAGGCATTTCAATATGGGAATAGCAGAAGGAAATATGATGGCTGTTGCGGCAGGGCTGGCAAGCTGTGGGAAAACCGTCTTTGCAAGCACATTTGCAATTTTTGCCGCTGGAAGAGCCTATGATTCGGTGAGAAATTCAATTGGCTATCCCCATCTTAATGTCAAAATAGCAGCAACTCATGCAGGGATTACCTTGGGGGAGGACGGAGCTTCCCATCAGATGATAGAGGACATAGCTCTTATGCGGGCAATTCCCGGAATGACAGTAATTTCTCCTTCAGATGCGATATCTGCAACATCGCTTGTAAAGCTGGCAGCAGAAATGCATGGACCTGTTTATTTAAGACTAGGACGCCTGAATGTCCCAATTATCCATAGTTCCGACACTAAATTTGAAATCGGAAAGGGAGTTCAGATTAAAGAAGGTAAGGATCTTACTATAATTGCAAATGGATATATGGTTGATCCTGCATTAAAAGCAGCCCAGGCACTTGAACAAGAAGGTATTTCTGCCAGAGTTATTGATATTCATACAATTAAGCCAATAGACACAGAAATAGTTATTAAGGCAGCAAAAGAAACCGGTGCAATTTTGACCTGTGAGGAACACAACGTGTTTGGCGGCTTAGGCAGTGCCGTTTCTGAGGTTGTTGTCAGAAACTCTCCTGTACCAATGGAGATATACGGCATTGAAGATACCTTCGGTGAATCGGGCAAGCCCGAGGATTTGATTGTTAAGTACGGATTAACTTCTGAAAATATTGTAGAAAAAGCGAAATTACTTTTTAACAGAAAAGGGTAAAGGCAGGTTTCTACTAAATAAATATTATATTATGCCGATATATGCACTATATAGTTGTTGCTATTATCAGGCTTTATTTAAAGAGGAGCATAATTAGGATATACAAAAGCAGGTGAAATAATGGATCTCGGAACGATTATAGGTTTATTTGCGGGCATAGCAGTTATTATCTATGGTATGTTTAGTGGTGGCGATGCATCGAGCTATATTGATGTTGGTTCCCTTATTGTAACCATGGGAGGCGGAATCTGTGCTACAATAATGAGTTTCCCATTAGGTGATACAATAAGAGCTGTTAAAGCATTTCCATTGATATTCAAAAAGCCGCAGGCGTCAGCTTTAGAAACTATAAGGATACTGGTGGAGTTATCTCAAAAGGCCAGAAGGGAAGGGCTCTTAGCCTTGGAGTCAGCTCAGGTAGAAATAGAGGATGATTTCTTAAAGAAGGCTATGGAGCTTGTGGTGGACGGTATAGAAGCCGAAATTGTAAAGACCACAATGCAGCTGGATATTGATAGTATGGCGGTGAGGCACCAAGGTGTTCAAGAATATTGGAAACAGATGGGCTCCCAATTTCCCAGCTGGGGACTGATCGGTACACTTTTAGGTCTTATTAACATGCTGAAAGCCCTCGATGATCCTTCGGCTATCGGCCCTGCTATGGCTCTGGCGTTGTTAACGACCTTTTATGGATCTTTATTATCAAANTTTATNTGTAGNCCAATTGCCACAAAGTTGGGTAATAATAGTTCAGAGGAAATCCGGATGAGAGAAATGATGATGGAGGGAGTTCTTTCTATTCAATCAGGAGAAAACCCAAGATTAATGGAGCATAAACTGAAAACCTTCTTGTCACCTGATCAGAGAGCTAAGTATGAAGCGGCAGCAAGAGGGCAGGATGTTCAGGAAGGATCTGCAGCATAAAGGAAAACAGGTGAGGTAATGCCTAGAAGAAAAGAACCCGTAGAAGAAGGCGCGCCTAAATGGATGTCTACATACGGTGATTTGGTTACAAACTTATTAGTGTTTTTCGTTCTGTTGTTCTCCCTTTCTACTGTCGATGAAAGCAGATTTGATGAGATAGCGGCAAGCCTCTCAAACTCAATTATCAATTTTGGTGCGAATAATGCTATTCTTGATGGTAGTGGCAATAGTATAATAGCAATCGACTTTACGAAGTATGGTTCTGAGGAAGATGAAGCCAAACGCAAGGAAAAGTACCTGGAAGATGCTAAAGGGATGGTAGTGGATGCAGAGGGAAAACTGGAGGATAAGTATATTGATGATGCCAAAAATGATATAAGGGATGTTATAGAGGAACATGGCATTTCGGATAAGGTTCAGGTAATAGAGGAAAAGGATTTTGTTATGATTCGCCTTGAACAGGAATTATTCTTCGATTCAGGAAGCGCTGA
>JGI24708J26588_10000163_pt1 | contig 51011 bp, 38 predicted proteins | sample BioPla1DNA2_FD_26588 | JGI IMG/M metagenome (IMG submission 26588) | reverse complement strand
CAAAAGCAGGCAGTCAAGCAAATTTAAGGCCTGATTTATTTTTGAAATCACTGGTTAATGTTGAACAAATTTCAAAATATGCTGCCTTAGATGCTATAATAATCAGAAAAAAAGTTTACTTAAAAGGGGATTAATGTTGTGAATCAAATTCGATTCAAATTACCAGCCTATTTCCAAGATAATATGATCTTGCAACAAGGCGTATCCAATCGTATTTATGGTTTAACCAAACCGAATACAGAACTAACAGTTAATTTAGAACGTTTTCCAGCGTCTCAACCAGATAGTCCTAACGTTAAAAAAGAAGAACAACAACAAAATGTCTTAAAAGATTTTGGTCTTATATTTACTAACAAATTAATAACCGATCAGCGGGGATTTTTTGATATTTCTTTACCAGCGTTTGAAGCGTCAAAAGACCATTATCAACTAACGTTAACTGTGGAAAAGCAAAGTTTTACAATCAAAAAAATTTATTTTGGAGAAGTTTGGTTAGCGCTTGGTGAAGGAAATATGACGATGCCAGTCAAATATTCAGATATAAAGAACAAATTGCAAACTTATCTAAAATTTCCTTATCTAAGATTCTTCACAATGGAACGTTCTGGTCTTTTAGCAGGAGAAAGTTATTCACAGCGTCCAACAGCAAAAATAGCTAATGGAAAATGGCAATCAGTTAATAGTGAGACAACAAATAATTTGTCAGCAATTGCTTTAGCCTTTGCTGCCAGGCTAAACAAAAGTTTGAACATCCCAGTCGCTATCTATGATTTGGGCTGTCCAAATACGATGATTCATAGCTGGTTATCCCGTGACATAGTTGATGAAAATCCAATAATCAGAGAACATGTCGAAAATATTTTCCATTATCGTGATGCTTCGACTTGGAACAAAGATTTATTTAATTCTGAAATAAACTTAAGATCCGCTAATACAGATAATTTGCCTGAAGATTATCCAGATATGTCTTTTAACCAAATTGAAAAGTTTTCTTATAAAAATCAGCCAGGGGCAATGTATAATCATAAAATTGCTCCCTTTTCTGGTCTTTCTATTAAAGGAATTATTTTAGCGCATGGCGAATCAGATATATTGTATCCAAAATATTTTCTGGAAGCTTTTAAAGAATTTTCAAAATTATTAAAAGAATCATTTCACAGTTTTAAGCGTGGTCCTTATTTAATCTATAGTCAGCTAGCACCCCATTACTATACAAACAAAGACGATAAATTGTTACCATATTTTAATGAAGTACTAACTGTTGCTAGACGTCAATTGGCTATGCCGGCAGGTATGGTCACAGTTTATGATTTACCACTGGATTATATAAAAGACGAAAATCATATGTATGCAAGTCCATTACATCCTATTGCTAAAGAAGCAGTAGGAGAGCGGATGTACCAATTAGCAAAAGGACTTGTGTATCAAGCAAATTCACCTAAATCTGCACCCGAAGTAAAATATGCCGAATGGATTGAGAATAAATTGATTTTAAGTTTTGCCAATGTGGGTGAGGGTTTAGATATTCCCAAGGGAGAGCTTACACTTAAAGGTTTTCATATTAGTTCAGATTCTACACCTTATGTAACAGCAGAAGCTAATAAGCTCTATGGAATCAGGACTTTAATTTGGCATGAGGAAATTTTACAGCCAAATTCTTGTACTTATGCCTTTACAGCTTTTAACCAAAGTGCAAACCTCAAAGGACATAATGGTTTACCAGTTGTGCCGTTTAGACTAGCTAACGAAAGACCGTATTTTTCTTTGAGCAATGATTGGATGAGTTGTGATCGTCTTAAGGGCTGGGTAGTGCCAACCGAGGAAAAATATAGATATAATTTACCTGATAAAAGAAAGCCGGGTTATTTTCCACTCTGGAAGATAACTGGAGGCAAATCTACTTTAAAATTAGAAAAAGATAATAAAATTACTGGGGCAGCAAGTATAATTCTCAATTACAACAAGGCAGAAAATGAACAAATAATTTTAGAACCAATTTTGTATTATGCTTCTTTGTATCCGCCCTTAAACTTTAGTTATTGGCAAAATTTAGAAGTTAATTTATTTAATGCAGATCATAAAACAAAAACGATTTCTCTAAAAATTATTGATACAGATGGTAATGAAGATCGAACTGAACGTTTTTTGATTGAAGATGTTCTAGTTTGGCAAAACATAACATTTGACTTACAAAGACTTAATGTAAACTTAGGGCAGATTAAGCAACTGCAATTTATGATTGAATCAAGAGATAATGAAGGAGAATTGACAATTGACTCAATTACCTGTAGCGGTATTATTGAAGAGTAAACAAAAATTATTAATAAATTTAAGAAGAGGAACACATGAGTAGAATTGATGCAATAGAAAAAAACTTTGTACCAAATGAGCATGAACATGATATTTATCAAAAGTGGCAAGACTCTGGCAGTTTTGAAGCAAATAATAAATCGACCAAAGAGCCATTTACAATTGTTATGCCACCCCCAAATATAACCGGTGTCTTGCATATGGGACATGCACTTGATGTCACATTACAAGATATTTTAATTCGTTTTAAGAGAATGCAGGATTTTGAAGTATTGTGGCTGCCTGGTACAGATCACGCAGCGATAGCTACTGAGGCAAAAATTGTCGAGGCAATGCGTGAAGAGGGCTTAACCAAAGATGATTTAGGCCGAGAAAAATTTCTAGAACGTGCCTGGGAATGGAAGGAAACTTATGGTAATCGGATAGTCAACCAAATCAAACGGATGGGGTCGTCTTGTGACTGGAGTCGTTTACGCTTTACCATGGACGATGGTTTATCCGATGCAGTCGAAAAAGTTTTTATCGATTTGTATCAAGAAAAATTAATTTATCGTGGTAAAAGAATTATCAATTGGTGTACTACCTGTTTGACATCTATTTCAGATGCCGAAGTTGAATATGAAGAAAAAACTGGTAATTTTTGGCATATCAGATATCCACTCGCCGATGGGAGTGGCCATTTAGAGCTGGCAACAACTAGACCGGAAACTCTATTGGGAGATACAGCAGTTGCTGTTCACCCAGATGATGAACGGTATCAAAAATATATAGGTAAAATGGTTGTTTTACCTTTAATGAAACGTCAAATTCCAATAGTTGCTGATCGCTATGTAGATCCAGAATTTGGAACAGGTGTTGTCAAAATTACACCTGCCCATGATCCTAATGACTTTGAAGTAGGGGAAAGGCACAATTTAGAACGAATCAATGTTTTTAACGATGATGCTTCAATTAATGAAAATGGTGGTAAATACGCAGGTTTATCGCTTCAAGCAGCACGTAAGCAAGTTGTGCAAGATTTAGACGAAGCAGGCTTACTAATTGAAGTTGAAGATTTAACACATTCTGTTGGAACTTGTTATCGTTGTCATACAGAAATTGAACCTAAACTTTCTGAACAATGGTTTGTTGCCATGCAAAAATTAGCAGAACCAGCAATTGAAGCTGTTCGCACAAAAGAGATTAAATTTATTCCAGAACGATTTGAAAAAAACTATTTCCACTGGATGGAAAATATTAGAGACTGGAATATTTCACGCCAACTTTGGTGGGGCCATCGGATTCCTGCTTGGTACTGTGATGATTGTGATCAGATAACTGTTGCAAATGAAGTTGGTCAAGTTCCAGCAAAATGTCATGCTTGTGGCTCAACTTCATTAACCCAAGAAGAAGATACACTTGATACCTGGTTTTCATCAGCTTTATGGCCGTTCTCAACTTTAGGTTGGCCTCAAAAAACAGATGATTATCAATTTTTCTATCCAACTGATGTACTTGTCACCGGTTATGATATCATCACTTTTTGGGTCTCGAGGATGATCTTTTCAGGTCTCCATTATACTGGCCAAAAACCATTTAAAGATGTCTTGATACACGGGATCGTTAGAGATTCTCAAGGCAGAAAAATGTCAAAATCTCTTGGTAATGGTATTGATCCACTTGAAGTAGTTGATGAATATGGTGCAGATGCACTTAGGTATGCTCTGGTCGCAGGTGTATCGCCAGGCAATGATTTGCGTTATCAACAAGATCGAGTTGAAAATGGACGAAATTTCATTAATAAAGTTTGGAATGCGTTCCGCTTTGCGATGATGAATATTGATGATGATTTGACTTATTCTGATTTAAATATTGATCTGACAACAGCCAATTTAATGAATGAAGATAAATGGATCTTGAATAATTTACAAAACCTAATTGAGGAAGTTACCTACAATATGGAACAATATGACTTTGGTATAGCTTTGACCAAAATTTATCATTTCTTATGGGATAACTTCTGTGATTGGTATATTGAAATGATCAAGCCTCGTTTGAAAGAAGAAAATGAGTCACGTTTAATTGCACAAGCAATTTTAAATCATGTTTTAACTGAATGTGTAATCTTACTGCATCCGTTTATGCCTTTTTTCACAGAAAGAATTTACAAGTTTTTATTACATGATGATGAAATGTTGATCAATGCAACTTGGCCTCAAAAGGATGAAAATTTAGTTTTTGAAGAAGATGCGGAAAAAATGAACCTTCTAATTGAAATAATTCATGGAATACGTAATATTCGGGCAGAAATGAATGTTCCTAATAAGAAAAAATCAGGTCTAATCATCGTAACCGAATCTGAAAAAACAGGTAACATCTTTAAGGAATCCGAAGCTGGTTTATCTAGTTTAGCTATGATTTCACAGCTTAAAGTTCAATTAGACAATGACGACATTCCAGAAACTGCAATTGCTTTACCTTTCAGTTCAGGCACTGCTTATTTACCACTTGAAGATTTAATTGATCTTGAAGCGGAAAAAGAAAGATTAGCCAAAGAAATTGCTAATTACGATAATGAAATTTTAAGAGCAGAAAAGAAATTAGCTAATCAAAATTTTGTTAATAAAGCTCCAGAAGCAGTCGTCAATAAAGAAAGAGAAAAATTAGCTGAGTATCAGAAAACCAGAAAGCAAGCAAAACTTCGTTTAGAAGAGCTCTCTTAGATATTAATAATTGTAAAAATAATCAAAGAATAGCATTTTTTATTGACTAAGTAGTCATTTAGCAATAAAGTAGTAAGTGTATGATTACTAACTATATTTGAGATAAGGAGAAATATTATGCCATTAGTAACAACAGAAAAAATGTTCAAAGACGCTTATGAAGGTGGTTATGCGATAGGTGCTTTTAATGTTAACAATATGGAAATTATCCAAGGTATTGTTTCCGCAGCAGACGAACTCAATTCACCTTTAATTTTGCAAGTTTCAAAAGGTGCTAGAGAGTATGCAAACCGTACTTATTTAATGAAATTAGTTGAAGCTGCAGTTGCAGAAACAAATATTCCCATAGCCCTTCATTTAGATCATGGCGATAGCTTTGAATTATGTAAATCTTGTATAGATGACGGATTCACATCAGTTATGATTGATGGTTCTCATCTAGACTATGAAGACAATGTAGCCTTAACTAAACAAGTTGTTGAATACGCTCATAGTAAAGGCGTTGTCGTCGAAGCAGAATTAGGTCGTTTAGCAGGTATCGAAGATGATATTAATGTTTCAGCCGAAGATTCAAGCTATACAGATCCAGCCGAAGTTGAAGACTTTGTTACACGTACTGGCTGTGATTCATTAGCTATTGCAATTGGTACAAGTCATGGTGCATATAAGTTTAAACCTGGAACCAAAATCCAATTACGCTTTGACATTTTAGAAGAAATCGAAAGAAGATTACCAGATTTCCCAATCGTCCTCCATGGTGCAAGTTCAGTAATTCCAGAATTTGTAGATATGATTAATGAATATGGTGGTGCTTTAGAAGATGCACTTGGTGTACCAGAGCCTATGCTTAGAGATGCTGCAAAGAGAGCAGTATGTAAAATAAATATTGACTCTGACTTGCGTTTAGCTATGACAGGTACATTAAGAAAACAACTTACCGAAAATCCTGCAGAATTTGATCCAAGAAAATATTTAGGCCCTGCTCGTGAAGCAATTAAAGGTCTAGTTTCGCATAAGATCACTAACGTATTAGGCAGTGACAACAAAGCGTAGGCAAAAAACAAGATTTTATTGAAAAGGAGAGTTCGTTGAGATCTCTCCTTTTTTATTGGTACGCCCGACATGGGTAATTACTAGGAGGTGCAAGTCCACTACACGCCTTTGTGGTAGGAAGTGTTAGCCGAAGGCAAGGGTGTCCAGCGTGAGTTGGAATCTGAAGGAAGCCACAGGCGAAACTCTGCACTGACGAACAGAAACCAAATATTAAGGCCGATTAGGTGGGTAAGGTGCCAATACACACTAAAGCCCCATACCACACGGAACTGAAGTCGGTAAATTTGGCAGTGATAAGAGGGAAAGTTATTGTTCTTATTCGGGGAGGTCTCACTGGAGAGAAAGTGTCTCTTAGCAACAACGAACAGTGAGAAGTCAGCAGAAGCCATAGTAGCGATGAAAGTAATGAGAGTTATTGGAGCGAAGGGCAGAATGTCATAACTTAGTTGTAATCTGAAATACGTCAGAAGTGATGAAGCAGTTGTGAAAAGGATACTCAGCGAAGGATAGATCGGAAACTAAAAGATAGCTGAGATTGCTGAGCTGATGAGGATAAAATAGGATACGCGAAACTAAGAAATGACAAACCGCGGTTAGCGTGATCCGCACATTCCGTGGTATGGGAGGTCCCTCACTCAACTAATGAGTGAGGTCCTACCCGATTCTTTTTGTAAATATAAGATCATGTAAACATATCTAATCTTAAAATTGTGATTTATTTCAGTTTATTAAATAATAAATCTAATTATTTTAGCTAAAGTGTCTAAAATAGAAATAGAGTTAGACAATTCCTAGTAAAATCTTTAAATTTGGAATAATTATTAATTTTTCTAGCAGAATTATTAATAACTGCACCTAATTTGTTGAAGAAAAGCGCATTAAGAGGAAATCTATAGAGAGACATGCTGGTGGAAATTGTCGATGGGGGCTTAGTGATTCTCAGTTCTTCAGCTTATTATATAAGAGCAAAACAAATTATCAAATTATTATATGTCAAGTGAATGAATAATAATTCATTAATTTGGGTGGTACCGCGGAAATGTTCGTCCCAGAGAAATTAGTTTCTCTGGGATTTTTTATTTTTATTTCTATTGATGGAGGGTATTATGATTAAAATTTTTGATACGACATTAAGAGATGGTGAACAATCGCCAGGTTGTTCTATGAACTTAAATGAAAAATTACAAATGGCAAAACAACTCGAAAGATTAGGTGTTGACATTATTGAAGCTGGCTTTCCAGCTGCATCGCCTGGTGATTTTGAATCAGTAAAAGCAATTGCTAATTTATTAAAAAAGCCTGTTATTACTGGCCTAGCTCGTTGTACTAAAAATGATATTGATAAAGCTTTTGCAGCGATAAAAGATGCAAATCATAAGCGTATTCATGTTTTTATCGCTACCTCAGATATTCATCTGGAATATAAATTAAAAAAGACACGTGCAGAAGTTTTGGAATCAGTTAAAAAATATGTTAGTTATGCTAAATCTTTAGTTGATGATATTGAGTTTTCCGCTGAGGATGCATCGCGTACAGACTTAGATTTTCTCTGTCAAGTTGTTGAAGTGGCAATAGAGGCAGGCGCCACAACTATTAATCTACCAGACACTGTAGGCTATGCTGTACCAACAGAATATGCTCATATGATTAAAACAGTTAAGGATAGAGTTGTAGGCGAACAAGATATCGTCTTATCTGTTCATTGCCATAATGACCTAGGCTTAGCAGTTGCAAATTCACTTGCAGCAGTAGAAGCTGGTGCAACTCAAATTGAATGTACTATTAATGGCATTGGTGAGCGTGCTGGTAATGCTGCTTTGGAAGAAGTGGTCATGGCTCTAAAAACAAGAAATGATTACTATGGTGTAGATACAAATATTAATACTAAAGAAATTATGCCTGCTTCTAATCTGTTAGAACAAATTACAGCAACAAAAGTTAGCCCAACTAAGCCAATTGTTGGTAAAAATGTTTTTGCTCATGAATCTGGTATCCACCAACATGGTGTTTTACAAAATAAGAGTACTTATGAAATTATGGATCCAGCAATGATTGGCATTGTCGACCAAGAAAACATTGTACTTGGCAAACACTCTGGTAAACACGCCTTAAGATCCAAAATAGAAGATTTAGGTTTTGAAATTGAAGATGAAGAATTAGAAGAAGTTTTTGTTAAATTTAAAAATATTGCCGACAATAAAAAGAATATTTATGATAGCGATATTAGAGCTTTGATGTTAGGACAATTAAATCAAGTATCTGGTCATTATCAATTAGTTGACTATTCTTCCTTTACCTCTGATGGTAAGGAAAGTAAGACTATTATTAAATTAAGTAATGGTACAGAGACGATAGAAAGAGTTGGTTCTGGTGCTGGTCCGATCGATGCAGCCTTTGATTGTATGAAGAATATTCTTGAAGATCAATTTATTCTTGAAGATTTTAGAATCAATTCTGTCACCGCGGGGCAAGATGCACTTGGTGAAACAACATTAAGTTTAAAACATAATGATCATCAATATAATGGACGTGGCCTAAGTAACGACATTATCAAGTCTGGTATATTAGCATATATCAATGCTATTAATAAACAAGTAGAAGCTTAATGCTAAATAGTTATTTGTCTAACTAAGAAGAAAAAATATTTTTTAAGAGGTAAAAATGAAAACACTTTTCGATAAAATATGGGACAAACATAAAATCGTATCAGAAGATGATAAAGATTTGCTTTATGTAGATTTGCATTTGATCCATGAAGTTACGTCCCCACAAGCATTTGAAGGTCTTCGCCTTAATAATAGAAAACTTAGAAGACCCGACTTAACTTTTGCTACTATGGATCACAATACACCTACTATTCCAGAGCATAGAGAAAATGTTTCGGATCCATTATCTAGAGAACAATTATGTAGCTTAGAAGAAAATTGCCGTGAATTTGGCGTGAAGCTCTTTGACATGTCATCTGAAAATAATGGCATTGTGCATATGATTGGACCAGAGTTGGGCCTTAGTATTCCAGGTAAAACAATTGTCTGTGGCGATTCACATACGGCAACCCATGGTGCTATGGGAGCGATTGCTTTTGGGATTGGAACTAGTGAAGTAGAAAATGTTTTTGCAACCCAGTGTATTTGGCAAACTAAACCAAAAAACTTAGGTGTTAAAGTAACTGGTAAAAGTTCAGCTAATGTTTTTGCCAAAGATATTATTCTCAAGCTTATTGCAGATAATGGTGTTGCTTTTGGTACTGGCTATGCAATCGAATTTTTTGGTGAAGCAATTGAAGCTCTAAATGTCGAAGAAAGACTTAGCCTTTGTAATATGTCAATTGAGGCTGGAGCAAAATTTGGTCTCATTAAACCAGATCAAAAAACACTTGATTATATTGAGGGTAGACCTTATGCACCGCAGGGCGATGATTTTGAGCAATATAAGAAAGATATTGAGGATCTATTTACTGACTCAGAACAAGCTTATGATAAGATCATAACTTTAGATATTAGTGATCTAAAACCTCAAATATCTTATGGTACTAATCCAGCAATGACTGTTTCGCTCGATCAACCTTTCCCACAAATCGAAACGACAGAAGATACAAGAGCTTACCAATACATGGGTTTAGAACCTGGTATGACTGCCGCTCAAATTCCTGTTGAATTTGTCTTTATTGGTTCATGCACTAACGGCAGGATTAATGATTTACGAATTGTGGCAGAGATCATGCAAGATCAAGTAATTGCAGATAACATTACTTGTGTGATTGTACCTGGCTCCATGCAAGTCTTAAAGCAAGCCGAGGCAGAGGGTCTGGTAGATATTTTTAAAGAAGCTGGTTGTGAAATGCGTTATCCGGGCTGTTCATATTGCTTAGCTATGAACGAGGATCGAGTTGAACCGGGTGTCCATTGTGCTTCAACTTCAAATCGAAATTTTGAAGGTCGCCAGGGTGAAGGATCTCGAACCCACTTAATGAGTCCATACATGGCAGCCAAAACTGCAATTAATGGGAGGATAGTAGATGAGTAGAGGCATAAAACAAATAACATCAGAAGCTATTGTTATTTTTAAGGATAATATCGATACAGATATCTTAATCCCTAAAAATTATTTGAAAACAACTAAAAGAACTGGTTTTGAAAAAGCTCTATTTGCTCCTTGGCGTTATGATTCACAAGGCAAGCCAATAGCAGACTTTCCCTTAAATATGCCAGAAAATCAAGGTAAGAAAATCTTAATAGCTGGCGAAAACTTTGGTTGTGGCTCATCTAGAGAACATGCTGCTTGGGCATTACAAGATTTTGGCATCGACATTGTTATTGCAGGCAGCTATTCACCAATCTTTTACATGAACTATATCAATAATTTAAAATTACCAGTTGTTCTAGGTAGAACTGAACGAGAAGCTTTAATCGAAGCTGATCTACCAATTACAGTTGATTTAGAAGCAAAAACTGTTTCAGCTGGTAATTTAGAGTATACTTTTGAGATAGAAAGAGATTATCGCAACAAATTGATCAAAGGCTTAGATAATATCGAAGAAATTTTGATCTATGAAGATTTAATTGAAGCGTATGAGGCAGAATATGCAAAATAATAAAATTGTTTTATTAAAAGGTGATGGGATCGGACCAGAAATCATTGATGCTGCTGTCACTGTATTAAGAGAAATAGAAAAAATCGAAGATCTGAGTTTTGAGTTGGTTACAGCGCCAATTGGCGGTGAAGCTATCGATCAGTGTGGACATCCTTTTCCTAAAGAAACAGAAATAGAATTAGAAGATGCTAAGGCAGTTTTATTAGGTGCAGTTGGTGGTCCTAAATGGGATCAAATAGAACCTGACATCCGTCCCGAAAAAGGTCTGTTAGCATTGCGCAAAAAATTAGGTGTGTATGCAAATTTAAGACCAGCAAAATGTTACTCTAGCTTAGTTGATCAGTCTCCTCTTAAACCAGAATATTTGCAAGATGTAGACTTGATCATAGTCAGAGAATTAATAGGTGGAATCTACTTTGGTAACAGAGACACTTTTGTCGAAAATGGTGAAAGAGTTGCTTTTGATGAAGAGCGTTACAGCGAAAGTGAAATCAAAAGAATTGCCATATATGCTTTTGAGACTGCTAAAAAACGTAGAAACAAACTGACACTAGTTGATAAAGCTAATGTTCTTGACTCATCAAAACTTTGGCGAACAGTAGTTAAAGAAGTAGCAACAGATTATCCCGAAGTAGAACTCGATTTTCTCTATGTAGATAATGCTGCGATGCAATTAATCAAAAGTCCTGCTAGCTTTGATGTTATCCTAACTAATAATATTTTCGGTGATATTTTATCAGATGAAGCAAGTCAAGTTGTTGGCTCAATTGGTTTACTTCCTTCAGCATCATTAGGAAAAGATATTGGCCTTTATGAACCAATTCATGGCTCTGCGCCAGATATTGCTGGCCAAAATATAGCAAATCCGATTGGTACAATTTTATCTTTAGCTATGCTCCTAAGGTTTTCTTTTAATGAAGAAAAAGCTGCAAGAAAAATAGAAGAAGCAGTCGAAGCAACTTTACTTGCAGGCTATCGCTGTAAAGATTTGGATCCAAACAATTATTTGGGAACTAAAGAAATGACTGAAAAAATTATTGAGCAATTAAGCTGATTTCTAACTATTTAAATAATTAATCAATTTTATAGTTGAAATTAGATTAGAAATAATAGATCAAGATGAAACAACAGCAAAGCATAATAAAATTTGAAGATGTCTCTTTTGTTAGAGATGGGAAAACGATTTTAGATAAAATAAATTTTGAGATGCTTCAAGACCAAAATTGGGTGATTTTAGGACCAAATGGTTCAGGTAAAAGTGTTTTATTTTCAATGATTTTTGCTTATAACATACCAACTAAAGGTAAGGTTAAAGTTTTTGGCAAAGAATTTGGCAAAACAAACTGGCGAAGAATCAAGCGAAAGATGAGAATTGTGTCTTCGGTACTTGATCGATTTGAAAATGTTCTAAGTCGGTTGACAGCCATGGAAGTCATAATTTCTGGCTTAAAAGATACCTTTGGCTTATATGAATCTATCAAACCAAATGAAGAACAAAAAGCTTATGAACTAATGCAAGAATTTGATTTCTTGCACAAAAAGGATAGTTTGTACAAGAATTTTTCTGCAGGTGAAAAAAAGAAAACATTAATATTGAGAGCTTTAATCACAGAACCAGAGATTTTGATTTTAGATGAACCTTGTGCATCTTTAGATATTTTTCAAAAGAAAACCATTTTATCAACTTTGGATAAAATAGATAATGTAAATTTGATTTATATTACCCATGATATTAATGAAATTTTAGACAAGTTTAGTCATGTCTTAATGCTCAAACAAGGCAAAGTTTTTGCCCAAGGTAAAAAAGATCAAATTTTAATAGATAATAAAGTATCTAAACTATATAATTTAGATTTAATAGTCGAAAAAAAAGCCAATAGTTACAGTTGGCAAATCACATAAACAAGGAGAGAAGAAGTATGCAATTTAGTGGTGCAGAAATTATTATTAAAACATTAATTGATGAAGGTGTTGATACTGTTTTTGGCTATCCTGGTGGTGCTGTCTTAGACATTTATAATGCTATCTATGATTATAATGATCAAATTAAACATGTTAGACCTAGTCATGAACAAGGTGGAGCACATGCTGCCGATGGTTATTCCAGAAGCACAGGCAAAACAGGAGTTGTCATTGCAACTAGTGGCCCAGGTGCGACAAATTTGATAACCGGTATTGCCACAGCAAATATGGACAGTATCCCAATGGTTTGTCTGACAGGTAATGTCGCCAGTCATCTATTAGGGAAAGACGCCTTCCAGGAACTGGATGTTTTTGGTGCAACCATGGCTGTAACAAAGCATAATTTCATTGTACGTGATGTTTCTTTGCTACAAGACACAATTCGCAGAGCTTTTTTAATCGCAAATTCTGGACGTAAAGGTCCTGTTTTAATTGATATTCCAAAAGACGCAATGCAAAATAAAACAGAATATAAGTCTAAAAAATCTTTAACTAATCATAAGTCGGAGACTCCTGATCCAAATGAGATTGCAAAATTAGCTGAAATAATTAACAGCTCCAAGCAACCAGTTATTTATGCTGGTGGTGGCGTAATTTCAGCCAATGCTCATCAAGAATTAAGAGAATTAATGAATAAATCTTCAATTCCTGCAGTTAATACAATTATGGGAATTGGTTGCTTAGGTGAAATTGATAGATTACATCTAGGCATGGTTGGCATGCATGGAAAAAATAGTTCTAATTTTGCGATTGAAAATTCTGATCTCTTAATTGCCTTAGGAACTAGATTTTCAGATCGTGTAGCTCTTAATACCAAACATTTTGCACCTAATGCAAAAATTGTTCATGTAGATATTGATAATTCTGAAATTAATAAAAATGTTTTAACAGATTTTAGTATTGTTGGCCATTTAAAAGATGTTTTAGAGGCTGTTATTCCTCATATAGAAGAACAATCAAGAGATGATTGGCTAAATAAAATTGATGAACTTCGCACTGAAGATTATGTACCAGAAGATTCAGATACAGAAATTAGGCCACATCAGTTATTAAGATATGTCGTAGATCAAGTCGATGAAGATGCTATTTTTGTGACTGATGTAGGTCAACATCAAATGTGGACAGCCCAACATTGTGCTAGAACTAAGCCTCGAACATTTTTAACTTCTGGCGGTCTTGGCACCATGGGATTTGGCTTTGGGGCTGCAATTGGCGCTAAAGTTGGTAACCCAGACAAAACAGTTGTTCATATTTCAGGTGATGGCTCATTTACAATGAATATGAATGAATTAAAAACCGCTGTTGATCATGGGATTAAGACAATTAGTGTTATAATAAACAATCATACCCTAGGTATGGTTCGTCAATGGCAAAATTTATTATATGACAAACGCTTTAGCAAAACTGATATTGATCATTCTATGGATTATGTAAAATATGCTGAAGCTATGAATGCAAAAGGCTATAGTTGCACAACAATTGATGAATTTGAAAATGCCTTTCAAGATGCATTAAAACAAGATAAACCATGTATAATTGAGGCAGTTATAGATAAAGATGCTATGGTATTTCCAATGATTCCAGCTGGTGGAACTGTTGATGACATTATTATGGATTAAGGAGACGAAAATGAGAGTAATTAGTATTTTAGTAGAAAATAATGCTGGTACTTTAGCGAGAATTGCTTCGCTCTTTGCAAGACGTGGTTATAATATCGATTCTTTAACAGTGTCAGCAACTAAAGACGCAAAAATATCACGCCTTACCGTTACGGCACAACTCAACGATTTGGAAGTTGAACAATTGATTGCTCAAACAGAAAAATTGCAAGAAGTACAAGAAATTGAAGAATTATTTGCAAGTTCATCTGTGTTACGAGAAATTATGCTGATCAAAATAAAAGTAGATAATGGTAATCGTAGCCAAATTATGGAGATTGCTTCTGTCTATGGCGGTGTGGTAGTCGATCTGTCACCCGAAAGTATGATTTTAGAATTAACCGGAAAACCAGCAAAAATTGATGCTTTTATTAAAATGCTGCAAGACTTTACTGTGGTAGACTTTTGCCGTACAGGCGTAACTGGTATGGCTAGAAATTAGATAAAAAAAGGAGAATTTAAATGGTAGAGAAATATTATGACAAAGATTGTAATTTAGATAATTTAGTAGGAAAAAAGGTAGCTATTATTGGCTTTGGTTCACAAGGACATGCGCATGCTTTGAATTTGATGGAAAGTGGAATTGATGTTGTTGTTGGCTTGTCCAAAAATTCAACTAGCCGTGCACAAGCTGAAGAATTTGGCTTAACTGTATTAACTGTTGAAGAAGCGGCCAAACAAGCAAATATTGTAATGATGCTGGTACCAGATGAAGTTTCCGCAGATTTATATAATGAAAAAGTAGCTCCATATCTCGAAAAAGGCGATACTTTAATGTATGCACATGGATTTAATATTCATTATAATCTAGTTATCCCAAAAGAAGATCTTGATGTAATTATGGTTGCCCCAAAAGGCCCTGGTCACACAGTAAGAAGTGAATATGAAAGAGGTTTTGGTGTTCCTTCCTTAATTGCTATCTATCAAGATGCAACTGGTAATGCTAAAGAAACAGCCTTAGCTTATGCATCAGCTATTGGTGCAGGTAGAGCAGGCATTTTAGAAACAACATTCCAAGAAGAAACAGAAACAGACTTATTTGGAGAGCAAGCTGTTTTATGTGGTGGTGTTACTGCTTTAATGAAAGCTGGTTTTGAAGTATTAGTTGAAGCTGGCTATGAACCAGAGATGGCATATTTTGAATGTATCCACGAAATGAAATTAATTATCGACATGGTTGTTGAAGGTGGTTTTGCTAATATGAGAAATTCCATTTCTAACACAGCCGAATATGGTGATTATACAGCAGGTCCTAGAGTTATTACCGAAGATGTAAAAGAAAATATGCGTGAAATTTTAGCAGATGTTCAAACAGGAAAGTTTGCATCAGAATTTATCCAAGAATTCTCTGCTGGTAAAAAGATTCGTTTCTTAACAACTAGACAAAAAGAAGCTGAACATCAATTAGAAACTGTTGGTGAAGATTTGCGTGGCATGATGCAAGGCTTAAGCAACAAAAAATAATTGCTAATTAATTTAGTCGACAAGCGAAAAAATCAGATTAATAAATGAGGTGTCAAATGAAATTACCAAGTGATAATGTCATACGTGGTCCTGAAAGAGCTCCAAATAGAAGTCTATTTTATGCATTAGGCTACACAGAGGAACAACTAGGTAGGCCTTTAATCGGAGTGATTAGTGCTTATAGTGAAATAGTACCGGGTCATATGAATTTAGATAAAATTACACGCAGTGTAAAAGACGGTGTTTTAATGAATGGTGGCACCCCAATTATGATTCCCTCCATCGGTGTTTGTGATGGTATTGCAATGGGTCATGTTGGGATGAAATATTCATTACCAAGTCGTGAACTAATTGCAGATAGCGTGGAATCTATGGCAATTGCACATGGTATAGATGCCTTGGTATTAGTACCTAACTGTGACAAAATTGTACCAGGTATGATAATGGGTGCTTTGCGTCTGAATTTACCTACAATTTTAGTTTCTGGTGGCCCCATGTTGGCAGGCCAAAACGATTCTGGCTCGCTCAGCTTATCTTCACTTTTTGAAGCGGTTGGTAGTTATAAAGCAAACATGATTACTGAGGCTGAGCTCTGCCAAATTGAACAAGATGCTTGTCCTAGCTGTGGCAGTTGTGCTGGTATGTATACTGCTAACTCGATGCATTGCTTAACCGAAGCAATTGGTATTGCTTTACCAGGCAATGGTACAACACCGGAGCCATATTCTGAAAGACAACGTCTAGCAAAAGCATCTGGCGTGGCAATCATGGAATTATTACGCAAAGGTATTCGCATTAAAGATATAATTAATGAAAAATCAATTAACAATGCAATTACTTGTGATATGGCACTTGGCTGCTCCACAAATACAGTTTTGCACTTACTTGCTATCGCAACCGAAGCCGGTATTGATGTTGATTTGAATATTTTTAATGAAATAAGCGAAAGAACACCAAATCTTTGCCATTTAGCACCGGCTGGCCCAACTCATATGGAAGATTTATTCATGGCAGGTGGGGTAGCTGCAGTTCAAAAAGAATTAGCAAAAAAGGATTTGCTTGATTTAGATTTGATGACTGTTACTACCAAAACTGTTGGCGAAAATATTGAACCAATCAAAACATATGATAATGGAGCAGTACGAAGTATTGATGACCCATATAGTGAAGTTGGGGGTTTGGCAATTTTATATGGTAATATTGCAGAACACGGTTCGGTTGTTAAACGTTCAGCCGTTTCAGATGAGATGCTAAAACATGAAGGTCCAGCCAGAGTATTTGATTCCGAAGATGATGCAATTAGAACAATTTACGAAGGTGGTATTAAGCCTGGTGATGTAGTCGTGATTCGTTACGAAGGTCCAAAAGGTGGTCCAGGTATGCGTGAAATGCTTAATCCAACCTCTGCTTTAGCAGGTATGAAACTAGATAAAAGTGTTGCTCTAATTACAGATGGACGTTTTTCTGGTGCCTCTAGAGGTGCAGCAATTGGTCATGTTTCTCCCGAGGCTGCTTTAGGTGGAGCAATAGGTATAATTGAAGAGGGCGATATTATTTCAATAGACATTCCTAATTATCAATTAAACTTAAAAATTTCTGATGAAGAATATGCTAAAAGAATGGAAAACTATCAACCAAAAGAAACAAATCCAATGACAGGTTGGTTAAATCGTTATCGCCGAATGGTTGCAGGCTCTCATAAAGGAGCTGTTTTAGAATGAGTGATAAGACTTTACAAATGCAAGAACAATATCAACATCAGCGAAATTTAGACAGTTCTAAATTGAGTTTGGATAATGTTTATAAAGCTTCTTATAAATTAAAGGGAGTAATCCGTAACACCGATTTAATTCCTGCTGACGCCATTTTCCCGGGTGAAAACATTTATATTAAAACGGAAAATTTACAGAAAACAGGTTCTTTTAAAATAAGAGGAGCATATTATAAGATCTCACAGCTGACAAAAGCGGAAAAAGAAGCAGGCGTTGTTGCCTGCTCTGCTGGAAATCATGCCCAGGGCGTAGCTTTAGCTTGTCAAAAACTTGGGATTAAATCTACTATTTTTATGCCAGAATCTGCTCCTATATCAAAAATTGAGGCAACTAGGTCTTATGGCTCTGAAATTATTCTAGCTGGTGATGATTATGATTCCTCTTATCATGCAGCTTTAGAATACAATAACAAACAAAACAAAACTTTTATTCATCCATTTAATGATCCCGAAGTTATGGTTGGACAGGGAACTATCGGTCTTGAAATTTTAGAACAACTTCCAGATGTAGATACAATTGTTGTACCAGTAGGGGGCGGTGGTTTAATCAGTGGCATCGCCCATGTAATAAAAAACCTCAAGCCAGATTGTAAGATTATTGGCGTTCAAGCAAGCAAAGCACCATCTATGTATGAATCAGTTAAAGCAGGCAAGATTTGTCATATTGGTGATGAAAATACGTTTGCTGATGGCATCAATGTTAAAGAACCGGGTGATCTTACTTTTAAAGCTGTACAAAAATATGTGGATGAGCTGCTAACTGTTACCGAAGATGAAATTGCCTACTCACTCCTGACTTTGATGGAGAAACAAAAAGTAGTTTGTGAAGGGGCTGGTACTGTTGCTTTAGCTGCTGTTTTATTTGATAAAATTGAGCATAAAGAAAAAAATGTTTGTGTAATTTTAAGTGGCGGCAACATTGATGTCAATATTTTATCTCGGGTTATTCAAAGAGGTTTACTCGTTGGAGGAAGAAATACTGTTCTCAATATTGCTTTAACAGATAAACCTGGTCAATTACAATATGTTGCTGGAGTTATCGCAGATCTTGGTGCTAATGTGACAGAAGTCAATTATAATCCGGGTGGTAAAAACACTGCTATTGACAGTTGCGTTTTAAATTTAAAACTTGAAACAAAAAATCTTGAACATATTAAAAATGTTGAAAACGCTCTACAAGAACAAGGTTTTGAGTTAGTAGATAATTGAGGTGAAGAAGTATGGAAATTAGAGTAGAGAAAACAAATCAATTCAAGTCATTACCAGACATGTCAGATGTAAAATTTGGAACTGTATTTACGGACCATATGTTTATCATGGATTACCATGAAGATAGAGGTTGGTATGATCCTCGGATTGTACCATATGGGACCTTAGATCTTGATCCTGCATCAGTTGCATTCCATTACGGGCAAACTGTTTTTGAAGGGCTAAAAGCATATCGTAACCAAGACGATGTTTATTTATTTCGACCTGATGAAAATTTTAAACGGCTTAATAATTCATCCAAAAGACTGTGTATGCCTGAATTTGATGAAAAATTGGCACTTGAAGCCTTGAAAAAATTGATCAGGCTTGAAGAACGCTGGGTTCCTTCTAAAAAAGACGCTTCTTTATATATAAGACCTTTTATTATTGCTGATCAATCTTTTTTAGGTGTTCATCCAAGTAATGCTTATCAATTTGTCATAATTTTAAGCCCAGTAGGTCCATATTATGAGTCTGGCATAGATCCGGTCAAAATCTATGTCGAAAACAAATATGTACGTGCTGTCCCAGGCGGAATGGGTGAAGCTAAATCAGGCGGAAATTATGCTGTTAGTCTCATTGGTCAAGTAGAAGCTGAAGCTAAAGGCTATTCACAAGTTCTATGGCTTGATGGTATCGAAAGAAAATATATTGAAGAAGTTGGAGCAATGAATATCTTTTTTGTGATTGATGATAAAATCATAACTCCATCCTTAAATGGTTCGATCCTACCAGGTATTACACGTAAATCAGTAATTGAACTCTTAAAAACTCAAGGCGTAGAAGTTGAAGAAAGAAGAATTTCTATAGATGAAGTTTCCGCTGCATATGACAATGGTACTTTACAAGAAGTTTTTGGTACAGGTACTGCTGCTGTAATTAGCCCTGTGGGAGAATTATTATATAAAGATAAGAAAATGATTATTAACGATAATAAGATTGGTAAAGTATCGCAAAAACTTTATGATGATCTGACCGATATCCAATGGCATCGAAAAGAAGGTCCAGCAGGTTGGTCGATCGAAGTAGATTAGATACAAGAAATTGTGATTATTGCTGAAAATGAATTTAAGTAAAACTAATTCAAAAATATTAATATTAGCAACAGGTGGCACAATAGCTAGTAAAGCAACTAGTACAGGCTTTGTGCCACAAATGACTGGCGAAGAATTATTAAGGTTGATCCCAGAAATTGCTTCCCAGCAAACTATTGATGTATATCAATTAATGAACATAGATAGCTCAGATATGCAAGTATCTGATTGGCAGAAAATAGCAAGAGCATGTCAGAGGGCGATAGAACAAAAATACAAAGCAATTGTCATAACACATGGAACAGATACAATGTGTTACACAGCTTCTGCTTTATCTTTGCTATTACCAGATTTACAGATTCCAATTATTTTAACAGGTTCACAAAAACCAGCAGTCCTATTTGATAGTGATGGACCCCAAAACCTTAGAGATTCTGTAAATGTTGCTAATTCACATTTAAAAGGTGTATTCATAGTTTTTAATCGTAAGATAATTTTAGGTAGTCGCTCTTATAAAATGTATTCAGAAAATTATGATGCTTACATTAGTAGAAATTTTCCTTATGTTGGCTATGTGCGTGGTAAAGAGTTACAAATACTTTTAAAACCAAAAATTTTCATGTCAAAAGACATAGAAGGAGCCTTTTATCAAAATACGGATCAATTTGATTTATGTTCCGAAGTTGAATTATTAAAGGTGACACCCGCAACTAAACCAGAGATTTTATCCTTTATTGGTAATCATGGTTATAAAGGAATTGTTATTGAAGGGTTTGGTACGGGTGGCATTTCTAATCTTAATAGAGGTATGCTTGACCAGATAAAATATTTAATCTCAAGAAGAAATATCCCGATTATTATGATCTCTCAGTGTATGTATGATGGAGTAAATTTAGCTGTTTATGGTGTTGGTGATCAAGCAGCAAGAGCTGGTGTGATTTCTGGAAACGATATGACTACAGAGATGGCAATGGTTAAATTAATGTGGTTATTAGCAAGAACTAATGACATGACCCAAATCAAAGAAATGATTGCCTACAATTTCTGCGATGAAATCTCAGAATAAATTCAAAATTTATAGAAAAAGCTTGCATTTTTTTATTAATTGTTTATTATATTCGTTAGGATTTTTACTAGATTTAACAATACTCTAAAAAACAGTATAATAAACTTGAAAGTAGGTGTCCTTTGAATCTTTTAATAAAAAATGCAAATGTGTTTCAAAATGACAAATTTTCCAAAAGAGATATCCTATTAAGAGATGGTGTAATTACAGCTATCGAGCCAGAACTTTCGGTTTCAAATAATTTCAATGGTCATATCGCACGATATGACCATTTTTTTATCTCTAGAGGTTTTGCAGATATACACGTACATTTTAGAGAACCTGGTTACTCTTATAAAGCTACGATTGAACAGGAGTCTAAAGCTGCAGCAGCAGGAGGCTTTACTGTAGTTGGCACCATGCCAAATTTAGATCCTTATCCAGATAATTTGCCCCATCTGCAAGAACAATTAGCTATTATTGAGCGGGATGCAGTGATCAAGGTGATACCATATGGCACTGTTACTATAAAAAGCCAAGATCAAGAACTTGCCGATCTTAAAGCAATGGCACCCTATGTAGCAGGATTTTCAGACGATGGCGTAGGTGTTGAAAATGGCACCCTAATGCTTAAAGCTTTTAAAATAGCAAAAGAATTAGATCTTCCAATATCTGCCCACTGTGAATTTCCAGATAAAAATCCAGGCGTTATTCATGCTGGTGTTTTTGCAAAAAAACATAATTTACCTGGTATTTCTTCAAAAAGTGAATGGTCAATGGTCCAAAGAGATTTAGAGATGGTTAAACAAACTGGTTGTCAGTATAATGTCTGTCATGTTTCTACTAAGGAAAGTGTTGCTTTGATCAAAGAAGCAAAAAAGGCTGGCTTACCTGTAAGTGGTGAAGCAGCTCCGCATTATCTTATTTTAAATGATGAGGAGTTAGAAGATCTAGGACGCTTTAAAATGAATCCTCCTATCCGTAGTAAAGAAGATCAAGCAGCAATTAGAGAGGCATTTTTAGATGATACATTAGAGATTTTAGCTACAGATCATGCTCCTCATTCTGCTGAAGAAAAATCACAAGGATTGCTGAATAGTAATTTTGGCATAGTAGGCTTAGAAACTTCATTTGCACTTGTAAATACTGAATTTGTTCAAACAGGCCTTATGTCATTAGAAACTTTAATGCAAAGAATAATGGTAGCCCCACGAAAATTTTTAAAACTGGAAACAGAATTAAAAGTAGGTGAAAAGGCAGATTTTGTTGTTTTTGATCCTAAGGCTGAANATGTGATCAATAGTAACAACTTTCTTTCAAAAGGAAAGGCGATGCCNTTTGAAGGTAAAAAAGTCAAAGGAAAAATACTCAACACTTTCTATGATGGAAAATTAGTTTTTCAAAACCACGAGATGTAATAAACGAGGTTTAATGACAATGCCCCAAAGAGTAAAAAAGATTTTGATAATAGGTCAAGGTCCAATCATAATTGGTCAAGGAGCAGAATATGACTATGCTGGAGTTGAAGCTTGTAAAGCCCTAAAAGAAGAGGGTTATAAGGTAATTCTAATAAGTTCAAATCCTGCTACTATAATGACCGATCCAGAAATAGCAGATAAAGTCTACATGGAACCTCTCACTTTAGAATATGTAGCTCGCATCATCCGTTATGAGAGACCAAATGGACTATTAGCTAATGTTGGTGGACCAACTGCTTTTTCTATAGTGACACAATTAGCTAAAAAAGGTGTACTAAAAGAATGCCAAGTTGAATTATTGGGTATTGATCTAACAACCATTAATTTGACAACAAAACAAAATTTATTTCATGATTTTTGTGAAAAAATAGATGAACCAATTTTACCTGCAAAAGTTGCTAATAATCTAGAAGAAGCAACTTCTCTAGCAATAGAAATTGGTTTTCCTTTACTTGTTAAACCAGTTTTTCCCTTGGATGGAGCAGGTGGAGGTTTTGTTACTAATTCCACTGAATTAAAAGATATCTCAAATCAATCATTTAAACATTCATCTGTTAATCAAATTTTGCTAGAAAAGAGTATTAAAGGTTATAAAGAAATTGAAGTAGAGGTTGTCCGAGATGCTGACGATAAGGTTTTGGCAATAAGTTGTCTTGAAAATATCAATCCGCTTGGAGTACACACCGGTGACTCAATTACTGTAATGCCAGATCTAAGTTTAAGTTTTGAAATTAGAAATCAGATCAAAAAAAGTGCAATTAAAATTATACGCGAATTAGATATTCTAGGAAATTGTAATATTCAATTTGCTGTAGACCCTCAAAATCAAAAATACTATGTGCTAAAAGCTACTCCCCAAATTACCAGATCTTCTGTATTTATCTCAAAAGCAAGTGCATACTCAATACCCTTTGTGACAACTAAACTTGCGATAGGAAAATCTTTAGCCCAAATTACTATAAATGATAAACAAATTAATCATCAGTCAAAAACAGATTCTCTAGCGATAAAAATACCTAGATTTTCTTTTGATAAGTTTGTCTCAGCATCCAATGTACTATCTAATAATATGAAATCTACGGGTGAAGTGATGGCGCTAGGATCTAGTTTTGAAGAAGCTTTACTTAAAGGAATTAGGTCATTAGAAATAAACGCAGATCATCTTTATTTAGAAAAGTTTCTTGATTATAATAATGAGGAATTGTTTGAATATATTAATGTGCCACGTGATGATCAAATCTTTGCGATAGCAGAACTTCTCCGGCGTGATGAAGAAATAAATGAAATTGCTAAAATTACAAATATTGCCCAAGTTTTTTTAGAAAAAATTAAGAAAATTATTGCTTGCGAAAAATTGTTAGAAAGCGGTAATATCAATCTTGAGCATCTACAACAATTAAAAGCCACTGGTTTTTCAGACTCTTTTATAGCAAAACAAATAAACAAAAATCCAAACGATTTGATTAATTATAGATTAGATAATAACATCACTCCAACATTTGCTTCATTATTAACTCAATCTAAAAAAAGAATTGATGATCAAGGCAGTAATTGCTTTTATTCAACTTATGAAAATTCAAAATCAAAATCTAATAGACTGATACCAAATTCTAAAACAAAAAAAAATCATAGTAATAGGGTCGGGTCCAATTCGTATTAGTCAAGGTTTAGAGTATGATTATTCAACTGTTCATGCAATCAAAACTATTCAAAAAATGGGCTATCAAGCGATTGTTATAAATAATAATCCAGCCACTATTTCAACAGATTATAAAATTAGTGACAAGTTATACATTGAACCTTTGACAATTGAAAATATCATGAATGTCATCCATTTCGAAAAGCCAGAGGGAGTTGTCATTACTTTTGGTGGTCAAACTGCTCTTGATTTGTGTTCTGATCTAACTGATCTCAAAGTGCCAATCATCGACACAAAACTGCACATTATTGAACATACTAAAAATCGTGAGATGTTTCAAAAAATAGTGAGAGATATAAATATTCCTAAGACTCAGAATAAAATTGTTACAGCTAAAGAACAAGGAATTAAAGAAGCAGAAGATATGGGCTATCCAATTCTAGTTCGTTCGAATATAAATTCTGAAAATAATGTTACTAAAATTATTCACTCTAAAGAGGCTTTTCAAAATAATTGGCAAATTGAAATAAGTCCAAACAAACCTGCCTTAATCCAAAAATATATTGAAGGTATAGAAGTCGAAGTAGATGCAATTTCGGATGGAGAAAATGTTTTTATTCCTGGCATTATTCAACATATTGAAAAAACGGGCATTCACTCTGGTGATAGTATTTCGGTTTATCCTGGTTTTAGTATTTCCGAAGAAGCTAGACAGAAAATAGTTGGTTATACTGTTCAATTAGGAATAGAGCTGGGGATTGTAGGGCTTTATAAAATTCAATACATTATCACCAAAAGAGATCATGTTTATATTATAGAACTAAATCCTAGAGCCTCAAGAACGGCACCATTTATGACCAAGGCTAGTGGTTATCCCTTAGTAGAGCTTGCAACCAAAGTAATCTTAGGAAAAAACTTAAGGGAATTGGGAGTAGGTCTTGTTTATCCAGAACAACCGGACAGGTGGTATGTTAAGGCTCCAACTTTTTCTTTTGCAAAACTGGCAGGGGTAGATGCTTACTTATCTCCAGAAATGAAATCAACAGGTAAAGCTATTGGCTATGATGATAAATTAACAAGAGCTTTGTATAAAGCTCTACAAGCATCAAATCTTAATGTTAGTAATTTTGGTACAATTTTTGTAACAATTGATGACCGAGATAAATACAAGGCCTTACCATTAATAAAAAGATTTTATAATCTAGGTTTTAATATTGAGGCTACTGAGGGGACAGCAAACTTTTTAAAAGAAAATGATATACGTACCAGAGTAAGAGCAAAGATAAGCGAAGGTTCAGATGAAATATTGGAATCAATTCGCCAAGGTTATGTTACTTACATTATCAATACCAGAAATCCAGATTCGGACAAGCAACTTACGGATGGTTATATCATTAGACGCTGTGCAGCAAAATACAATGTAACTACTTTTACCTCTCTTGATACAGTTAGTGTATTGCTAGATGTACTTGAGGAAATTACCATTGGTGTTTCGACGATTGATTCGGACAAACAGGATCAAAATTAGAAAGGAAATAAGGAGAAAATTGAAAAAGTATCAAGCTGCAATTATTATAAATAGAGAAATTGCAAACAAAATTTTTGAAATGAAACTGCAATTTAAAATTCTACCAGCACTTCTGCCTGGACAATTTGTTAATTTATCAGTTCCAGGATTTTTTTTGCGAAGACCTATCTCAATATGTGAGCAGGATCCTGATCAAAATACAATCACTTTAGTATATAAAGTTGTAGGTAAAGGAACTAAGAAATTAACAACTTTAGATCCAGACTTGCAAGTAGATTTGTTAATGCCATTAGGTAATGGCTTTCAAATCAAAAAGATGCAAGAAAAAAATCCCAAACAGATAGTTATTGCAGGTGGTGGAGTTGGTATCCCGCCCCTATATTTTTTAGCACAAGAATTGATTGAGCAAGGAAATGTACCAAATATAGTTCTTGGATATGCGAATGAGTCTGAAGTCTTTTATTTAAATAAATTTGAACAATTAAATACAAATATTAAAGTAACTACAGATGATGGAAGTTTTGCTGAACAAGGCAATGTTACTGATAGTATCAAAAAATATTTTCCGGATGCTGATTATATCTTTACTTGTGGACCTAGACCTATGCTCCAAGCTTTAACTAAATTAAAGATACCAGCTGGACAATATTCTTTTGAAGAGAGAATGGCTTGTGGTTTTGGTGGTTGTATGGGTTGCTCATTAAAAACAAATTCAGAACTTGGTTATAAAAGAGTTTGTCTTGAGGGTCCCGTTTTTTTAAAGGAGGAGATTATATGGTAGATCTTTCAGTTGAACTTAATCAGTTAAAATTAGATAATCCAATAATTCCTGCTTCAGGTACTTTTGGCTATGGTCAAGAATATAAAGATCTATATGATTTGAATGTGCTCGGCTCAATTTCAATCAAAGGCATTACAAAGGAGCCAAGATTTGGTAATGAAACACCTCGAGTTGCCGAAACAGCATCTGGTATGCTCAATGCTGTAGGTTTACAAAATCCAGGTCTGGAAAATGTCATAGCTACTGAAATACCAAGACTTAAAGAGATATTTATGAAACCAATTATCGCTAATATCAGCGGTTTTTCTATAGAAGAATATGTAGTTTGTAGTCAAAAGCTTTCAGAAATAGATCAAGTTGAAATTTTAGAAATTAACGTTAGTTGTCCTAATGTCAAAGATGGTGGTATGACCTTCGGCACCAGTCCAGAATTGGTGGCACAAGTAACTAGAGAAGTTAAAAAAGTTAGTAAAAAGCCTGTTTATATCAAACTTTCACCCAATGTTACAGATATTGTAGAGATGGCTCTCGCTTGTGAAGAAGCTGGTGCAGATGGAATTAGTTTAATTAATACTTTGCTAGGTATGAGAATAGACATCAATACCCAAAAACCTGTACTTAAGAATATCACAGGTGGACTTTCGGGTCCGGCTATTTTTCCAGTTGCTCTGCGTATGGTCTATCAAGTTTATGAAGCCGTAAGAATTCCAATTATTGGGATGGGTGGTATTTCAAGTGCTGCAGATGTGATCGAGATGATGCTGGCTGGAGCAAGCGCAGTACAAGTAGGAGCAGCAAATTTAGTCGATCCATGGATATGTCCAAAAATAATAGAAGAATTGCCCCTTTTATGTGAACAGTTAGGCATTAAACGATTGTCAGATATTATTGGTAAAGCTCATTAAGAAAGTTGTTTTCTAAAAAGTATATTTTAGATAGTAGAAAGAAGGTAAATGATGGCAAAAGATGTAATTATAGCGTGTGATTTTCCAAGCAAAAATGAAACACTAGAATTTTTGAAACAATTTAAAGATAGGAAACCATTTGTTAAGATTGGCATGGAATTGTTTTATGCAGAAGGACCAACTATTGTTCATGAAATAAAAGCCTTAGGTCATCAAATCTTCTTAGATTTAAAGTTACATGATATTCCCAATACTGTAAAAAGCGCTTTTAGGGTTTTAGCTAATTTAGATGTTGATCTTGTTAATTTACATGCTGCTGGTGGCAGTGAGATGATGCGTCAAGCAATAAAAGGACTAACAGATGAAAATGGGAAAAGACCTTTATTAATTGCAGTCACTCAATTAACCTCAACCGATGACAAAATGTTAAAAAATGAATTGTTAATCCCAAAATCTATGGAAGATACTGTTGCCCATTATGCAAAGAATGCAGCTGAAAATGGCTTAGATGGAGTAGTTTGTTCTCCTTTAGAAGCAGCTACAATCAAAAACATTTGTGGACAAAATTTTATCACAGTAACACCTGGAATTCGTTTTGCTGACGAACAAGGAAAAGATGATCAAAAGCGGATCATGACCCCAGCCAAAGCAAAAGATACTGGTTGCGATTATTTAGTGGTAGGAAGACCGATCACAAAAGCTAAAGATCCAGTAGAGCAATACTACAGATGTATCAGAGATTTTATTGATAAATAAATCTTGAATATTCTAGAAGTTGTTAAAAACAGGAGGAATTTATGGTCAACGAAAAAATAGCAGCACTTTTGTTAGATATAGAAGCTGTGTTCCTGAGTCCAGATAAACCATTCACCTGGGCATCGGGTATCAAAAGTCCAATCTACTGTGATAATCGTTTGATTCTCACGGCAGAAGATGAAAGAGTCATCGTAGAAACAGCTATTGCAGATACGATCAAACAAGAATTTCCAGAAACAGAGATTCTGATGGGGACCGCAACTGCGGGTATAGCACATGCAGCAATTGTTGCCCATTTACTACATTTACCAATGGGGTATGTTCGCTCATCTAGCAAAGGTCATGGTAGACAAAATAAGATTGAAGGTCGCTTAAAACCTGGACAAAAAGTTGTTGTAATAGAAGATTTAATCTCAACTGGTGGAAGTGTAATGGAAACTGTTTTGGCTCTCCAAGAGGCAGGTGCAGAAGTACTTGGAATAGTAAGTATTTTTACTTATCGGATGAAAAAATCTGAAGAACTATTTGAGACTAATAAGGTCAAGGTCGTTAGTCTTTCAGACATTGATACAGTCTGTAAGATAGCAGCACAAAAGAAATTAATTACCGCAAATGATATAGATAGAATTTTGGCATTTCGTGACAATCCCCAGGATGAAAGTTGGTTAAATAATGGAAAATAAGGTCAGATGTTTATTTGATATTGATGATTTTTCTATTGAAGAAATAAATGAATTAATTTCAACAGCAGAAGATATAATCAGTCAGCCACAAAAATATCAGAACGCATGTGCTGGTAAACGGCTTGCAACTTTGTTTTTTGAACCGAGTACCAGAACTCGTCTGTCATTTGAAGCAGCCATGATTGATTTGGGTGGTTCAGTTATTGGCTTTTCTGAGGCAAGCTCTAGTTCTACTCAAAAAGGAGAAAGCGTCACCGATACGATTAGAGTAGTTGGTAGCTTTGCTGATATAATTGCAATGCGCCATCCAAAAGAAGGGGCACCAGTTGCAGCAGCAAGAAAAACAATTATCCCGATTATTAACGGTGGTGATGGTGGTCATAATCATCCTACTCAGACTTTAGGTGATTTGTTAACTATCAAAAAAGAAACTGGACGTTTGGAAAATTTAACCGTAGGTTTTTGCGGTGATTTAACTTTTGGTAGAACAATTCATTCATTAGTAAATGCGCTCGGTCGTTACAAAGGAATGAATTTTGTTTTTATTTCTCCAGCTGAATTGAAAATTCCTGATTATATTAAAGAAGGTGTTTTGCAAAATTATAATATCCCTTATATGGAGACTAATCGCATTGAAAGTGTAATCACAAATTTAGACATTCTTTATATGACCAGAGTTCAAAAAGAAAGATTCTTTAATGAAGCTGATTATATGCGTTTGCGTGATTACTATATTTTAGATTTAGAAAAATTACAATTTGCTAAAAAAGATTTGATTATCATGCATCCACTACCACGAGTTAATGAAATAGCAGTCGAAGTTGATGATGATCCACGGGCTAAATATTTTATTCAAGTTGATTATGGCAAATATATGCGGATGGCATTAATTTTAAAATTATTGAACATCGAAGTCTAACTAAAATTTTTATTTGAAATTTATTAGGACGTTTTTGTCTTAATATCTACACTTGATCTTGATATAAAATCAATAAAATAATGACAGAGGTTCTTTATTATGATGAGAATAGATAAAATTGAAGAAGGTGTTGTCCTAGATCATATTGCAGCAGGTAAAGCAATTGATATTTATCAAAGTTTAAATTTAGGAGAATTAGGTTGTACAGTTGCAATTATTACTAATGCCCGAAGCTCCCAAATGGGCAAAAAAGATATTATCAAAATTGAAGCACATCGTGATTTAGATCTAAAGGCTCTTGGTTACCTTGATCCTGGAATAACTGTTAATATAGTTCAAAAATCCAAAATAGTAGATAAGAAAAATTTAGAATTGCCTGATAGAATTACAGATATCATCAAATGCAAAAATCCACGTTGCATCACCTCTACAGAATCAAATTTAGTGAATGAATTTGTGTTAACAGATCGAGAAAATGGAATTTATCGCTGTCTTTACTGCGAGGCTAAAGCGGAAAGATAACTATCTGAAAGATTATTTTTCATGAATGAATATCGTACTATTATTCCTTTTATTAAAGAAAATCGTTGGCGTTATTTTTGGGGAATTCTTGCTTTATGTATAGTTGATATAGCAAGTTTGCTTGTGCCTCAGGTAATTAAACGCTTTGCTGATTTAGCTCAATTTAATCAATTGACCAAAACTAATATTTTTGAATCCATTTTTTGGATAATAGGTCTGGGTATAATTGTCGCTACTGGCAGATATGGTTGGCGCATTAATATTTTTGGAACTGCCAGAAAACTAGAATATTGGCTTCGATCAAAATTATTCAATCATTATTTAAGAATGGATGACAGTTTTTATACAGATCATCGTACTGGTGATTTAATGGCGCATGTATCAAATGATGTTTTAATGGTTAGAAACTCCATGGGTGGGGGCATAATAATGATTTTTGATGCTCTTTTTATGACGTTCTTTACCATCTTCATGATGATTTCTACTGTTGGTTTAAAAATTGCTTTAATTGCTTTATCCGCTTTACCTTTCTTAGCATTAACAGTTTTTCTGATGGCAAAACCTCTCAGAGAAAGAAGTAGAGAAGTACAGGATACTTTTTCTGAATTAACTAATGAAGTACAAGAAAACATTTCTGGAATTCATAATATTAAAGCTTTTTCTATAGAAAACAATCGTGCCAAATCTTTTCTTAAAATAAATAAATTATATCAATCCAAAAACATCAATTTGGTAAAGCTTTCTGCAGCATTTGATCCATTGATTACTTTAATAGCAGGTATAGCTTTTGTAATTTTTATTATTTTTGGCTTAAGGGAATTGATGACTAATAATATAACCATTGGTGATTTTGTTGCAGTTATTCAATATGTCGGCATTATGATTTGGCCGATGATAGCTTTAGGAATGGTTGTAAATACTTTTCAGCGCGGGATTGCAGGCATGACTCGAATTAATGAGATTTTAGCTATAAAATCAAAAATTAATGAAAGCGAAGAGCCAATCCCTTTAAACAAAGATAAAATAGAAATTGAATTTAAAAATGTATCTTTTAGATATAGTCAGGATTTACCATATGTGTTAAAAAATGTAAGTTTTCAAATCAAGGATGGCCAGACTTTTGCAATTCTAGGAGCTACAGGTGCAGGAAAAAGTACTATCCTTAATTTGCTCCTAAGACGCTATGATGTGACAGCAGGAAATATTTATATAAATAATATTGATATCAGAGACTTATCTTTTGAAGATTTGTACCAAGCGATTGCTCTGGTGGAACAAGAAAGTTTTTTGTTTTCACGTACAATTGCTGGCAATATTGCTTTTCAAGCTCAGTCAGAGATTGAACTAGCTAGAATTAGAAGATCAGCTAAATTTGCTCAAATTGATCAAGAAATAATGGAAATGCCCGAACAATATGAAACCTGGGTAGGAGAGCGTGGAGTTACCTTATCCGGAGGACAAAAACAAAGAATTTCTATTGCTAGAGCTCATTATCAAACTGCAAAAGTGTTAGTTTTAGATGATGCGCTCTCAGCAGTAGATACCAATACCGAACATCATTTTCTGAATCAGATAAAAGATCTTAAATCTACTTTGCTAATTGTTAGTCAAAGAATTTCAACTGTTAAAGATGCAGATCAAATCATCGTTATTCAGGAAGGTAAGATAATTCAACATGGAAATCATGAGTCATTACTTAGAGAAGCCGATAGTTTTTATGCTAAATTGCATGAGCGTCAATTATTGGAGTCACAGTTAAATAGAAATAACAGTTCTTCCTAAATATTATAGTAATATTTAGGAAATTATCGTATTAAAAAAAATTAGATGTCAAAGAATAAACAACAAATAAATCCAGATCTTGAAGAATATACAAAAGAACAATTAGCAAGCAGGAAAAATTTTTCGCTTAAAAGATTGTTTAACTATGCCATAGTTCATTGGCCTTGGTTTATACTTTCATTTTTATTAATAGTGCTAACGACAGCTTCAACTTTAATTCAACCACGTATCATTCAAGTGCTAATAGATAAGGATATATCTATCTTAATTTCTGATTATGAATCCCAAGTAGTAAAAGATATTGCTTTGATTTCAGGTGCTAAAAAAGCTCTGTTTTATCTCTTTACCGTTATTATTACTTTTATAGGTACTTATTTACAAGCATATATTTTAAACTCTACTGGTCAAAAGATATTATTAAATATTAGGCAAAACTTATATGAACATATTCTAAAATTACCTGTGAGTTTTTTTGATCGCTATCCAATCGGAAGTTTGGTTACAAGAGTGACAAACGATACAGAAACATTAAATGAAATGTTTACTTCTGTATTTTCTTCTGTCTTAAGAAATGCTTTTACTTTGGTAGGCATTATTATTAGTATGTTTTTGCTTGATGTAAAAATAGCAATTCGTATCCTCGTGGTCTTGCCAATCCTAATAATAATTTCTCTTGTCTTTAGAAATGTAATGCAAAAGATTTATTTTGCTCAAAGACGCTTGTTGTCAATTATTAACACTAAATTGTCTGAAAATATCTCTGGCATGCGCACTATTCAAATTTTCAATCAGGAAAAGCAAATTTCTGAAGAATTTGATGAAGTTAATCAAGAGTATTTAATATTATCAGAAAAAGAAGTACGAAATTTTGCAATTTATCGACCGGCAATAGAAATGATACGTTCTTTTGTAATTGCTGCCTTACTTTGGTTTGGCGGTTTGAGAAATCTTGAAGGTGTTTTAACTTTTGGGATTCTCAATGCTTTTATCGATTATATACAACGATTTTTTAATCCTATTTTAGAATTAGCAGAAACATATAATATTATTCAATCTGCAGTGACTTCTACCTCAAGAATATTCCATTTATTGGATGAGCCGGAAGAAACATCTGGTGGAAAGATTGCTATTCCAGATAAAACATTGCGAGGAGAGATTGAATTTAAGAATGTCTGGTTCGCTTACAATGATTCAGAATGGATTTTAAAGGATGTTTCTTTTAAAATCGAAGCGGGACAATTTGTTGCTTTTGTTGGCGCAACAGGTGCCGGCAAGTCCACAATCATGAATCTATTAATGAGATTTTATGATATTCAAAAAGGTCAAATTTTACTTGATGGAAGAGATATAAAAAAATATAAAATTACTGATTTAAGGCAATCAATTGGTGTTGTTCAACAGGATGTATTTTTGTATTCTGGTTTAGTTATAGATAATATTACTTTAAAACGGGAGAATGTTAGTTCTAGGGATGGACGTAAAGCTGCCGAAATAGTCAATGCAAATTCGTTTATATGCGAATTACCAAATCAATATAATCAACATATTACCGAAAGAGGTAGTACCTTATCTGTTGGGGAAAGACAGTTGTTGTCCTTTGCGAGAACTTTAGCAACAAAACCAACTCTTTTGATTTTAGATGAAGCTACAGCTAACATTGATACAGAAACCGAAGCTTTAATCCAAGATGCGATTCGTAACATGGCAAATAAAAGAACAATGCTAGCAGTTGCACATCGTATTTCTACGATAGCTGATGCTGATAAAATAATAGTTTTGCATAAAGGGAGAATAGCTGAACAAGGCACAAAAGATGAGTTGCTAGCTCATGCAGGTTTGTTTAGTATACTATATAAATTACAGTACGAGAGGACTGAATAATATGAACAATAATAAGCAAGAAATTCCTTCTGGAAAATCTTCTAAAGAACATTTGGACGAAGATAAATCGCTACTTAAGAAAACATTATTGGAAGAAGATGTTAAGTCACCAAGAAAAGATGATACACCGATTCTAAAAGAAAACCTGATACAAGATAAAAGAAAAAAGAGTACAAATTCTCGCTTTAAGGATTTTCTTAAAAAACAAGATATAGAGATTTCATTCCAGCGTTATGCAATTGATGCCTTAGGAGCGATGGCACTTGGTTTATTTGCCTCTTTACTGATTGGCACAATTGTAAATACTATTGCTAGTCTGATTGGCTACGATACGTCTTTAGGAGCAACACTTCAAACAATAGGTCAATATGCTTCACAAGCAACAGGTTCAGCCATGGCTGTTGCAATTGGTTATTCATTAAAAGCACCGCCGCTTGTCCTGTTTACTCTTGCAGGTGTAGGTCTTGCTGCCAATGAAATAGCAGGAGCAGGTGGTCCTTTGGCTGTTTTAATAATTGCTCTAATTACAACAGAAATGGGAAAACTTGTTTCAAAAACAACTAAAATAGATATTATTGTTACACCGCTAGTAACTCTAATAGTAGGTGTAGGACTCTCTCTTTGGTGGGCTCCGGCAATTGGAGCTGCTGCTACAGCTGTTGGTTCAGCAGTTATTTGGGCAACAGAACAGCAACCTTTTATTATGGGAATTCTTGTATCTGTAATTATGGGGATAGCTCTAACTTTACCAATAAGTTCTGCTGCCATAGCGGCAGCTTTTGGCTTGGTTGGTTTAGCTGGCGGGGCGGCCCATGCAGGTTGTTGTGCTCAAATGGTCGGCTTTGCAGTTATGTCATATAAAGAAAATAAAGTAGGTGGTTTACTAGCACAAGGACTTGGAACCTCAATGCTACAAATGCCTAATATTGTTAAAAATCCCAAAATCTGGATACCGCCAACTCTAGCCTCTGCAATTACTGGACCCTTATCGACAATGGTATTTAAAATAGAAATGAATGGACCACCAATTTCATCAGGTATGGGCACTTCGGGCTTAGTTGGTCCAATAGGGGTACTTACTGGCTGGGTTAATCCTTCCGAAGTAGCACTCAGTCACGGTGCTGTAGTCTTGAATGCAACTATAATTGACTATGTTGGTTTATTGCTAATCTCGATTGTTTTGCCAGCAATCCTAACATATTTATTTGCAATACCACTCCGCAAAATTAATTGGATTAAAGAAAATGATTTAAAATTGAATTTAGGTTGAATTATTCAAATCTAATCAAATAAAAGTAGAAAGTTACATGGAAAAACAAAATAAACCAGTAAATAAAGCTTCAATAGAATACAAAAATATTTCATTAATTAAGCTGTTTTTTATTATTTTAAAAATTAATACTTTTACTTTTGGTGGTGGATATACAATAATTCCAGTTCTTAGTGATGAGTTTGTATTTAATCATAAGTTGATTTCAAAAGAAGAAATGTCAGAAATAGTTACAATTGCACAATCTGCACCTGGACCCATGGTTGTGAATGCAAGTACCTTAATTGGTTATCGCTTAAGAGGTGTTAAAGGATTATTTATCGCAGTCTTCGCTTCAGTTTTACCATGTTTAATCATAATTAGTATTTTGTATTATGTGTATAATTCAATTTCAGACAATCGATGGGTTAAGTCTGCACTTTCAGTTATGAGTGGTGTTATTAGTGGTGTCTTGATTGTGACGACATTTAACATGATAAAATCAAATCTTAAAGAATATCCAATTTTTTCAATTGGTATGATGGTAGTTTCTTTTTTAGTAGGATTATTAACAAATATTAATACTGGCATAATAGTTTTGTTTAGTGCTCTTATTGGAATAGCAATATTCTCATTACTAAAGTCGAGTCAGATAAAATGATTTACTTAGAGTTATTTTGGGTATTTTTCCAAATAGGTGCTTTCGCTTTTGGAGGAGGTTATGCTGCTTTGCCACTAATAGAAAGTTATGTGGTTGATCAATATGGTTGGCTCAGCATGACAGAAATGATAGATTTAGTTTCTTTATCTCAGATGACACCTGGACCAATAGCAATAAATGCTGCAACTTTTGTTGGCACTAAGGTTGCTGGTATTCCCGGAGCGATTATTGCAACTATAGGTAATGTTGTAGTGCCAGTTAGTTTAGTTTCTATTCTAGGATATTTGTTATTTCAAGGGAGAAAGATAAGTATATTAGATAAGGCACTTAAAGGTCTAAAACCAGCAGTCGTTGGTCTAATTGGTGTTGCTACAGTTTCAATGATTAATTCATCCATTTTTAATGATCAGATTTGGCAATTAGAAAATCTTAATTACAGTGCTTTGCTAGGTTTTGTTATTGCAATTTTCTTTTATGCTCGCAAAAAACTAAGTGTTATCCAATTAATAAGCATTGGTGCAATAATCGGTATTATTATTGAAGCTATTCGAGTTTATATCTAATTAAAAAACATAGATGATGGATTAAGAAATTATCTTTATGGCACTATATGGTGTACTTAAAATAGATTGAAGCTACTATATATTGTAAAAAAGTTGACTTTGATGAAGTTTAATTCTATTATAGATTCATTCTAAAACTATAAAAACAATTTTTAATCATTTGAACTAGGGGAAATAGGTGAGAGTCCTATGCAGAGCCGCTACGGTATTTCCTTTCAAGGATCAGTCCGAATGCCTACTCAAATGTAAACAAAAATTCCTTCGTGATTTAGGGAATGTTGTTGAATAATTTGCATTTATTCTTAGGAAATCGACATTCTTTCGGTTTCTTTTTTCATTCTTAAATCATGTTGATCTGCAAAAATAGGAGTGAAAAATGCAAGTCATTAAAAGAAATGGACAGATTGTAGATTTTGAACAAGAAAAAATTATTACTGCTATAAAACAAGCTATGAATTCTCCTCAAGGTGAATTTATAGAAAATCAAGCAGAAGAAATTGCTGCGGAAATTTTTCTGCAAAATAAAAAGAGCGGGAAAAAGGAAATATCTGTTTATCAGATAGAATATTTGGTTTACTATGCTTTAATTGAGAAGAACAATGCTTCAACTGCTAAAGCATATGAAAGTTATAAATCTGTCCAAGCCTATAAGAGACAAACAAATACAACAGATTCTGTTGTTAATTCAATCTTAGAACAGACTAATATGGATCTGAGAGATGAAAATTCTAATAAGAATGCTACTATTATTTCTACACAAAGAGATTTAATCGCTGGTGAAATTTCGAAAGATATAGCTAAACGTCTAATTTTGCCTACAGATGTTTTAGAAGCTCATGAATCAGGTGCAATCCATGTGCATGATCTTGACTATATGGTTCAGCCAATGTTTAATTGTTGTTTAATAAATCTTAGAGATATGCTGGATAATGGCACTATGATTAATGGCAAAATGATTGATACACCAAAATCTTTCCAGGTTGCATGTACAGTAACTACTCAAATTATTGCTCAAGTTGCTAGCAGCCAATTTGGTGGTCAGTCTATCAACGGAATAGATCAAATATTAGCACCATATGTACGTAAATCTTATAAGAAGTATTTAAAACAAACTTTAGAGGAACAGGAAAAAATATATCATTTAAACAAGCCAGATCTTGATGCAGCGAAGCAGGTAGCATTAAAAAGAACAAAAAAAGAAATCAAGGATGGTGTACAAACAATTCAGTATCAAATTAATACACTTATGACCACAAATGGCCAGTCACCATTTGTAACACTTTTTATGAATTTTGATCCTGATTCTGAATATGCAAGTGAAGCAGCTTTAATTACTGAGGAGATATTAGAACAAAGAATAGAGGGAGTTAAAGATGCTTCAGGACATTATGTTACACCAGCTTTCCCTAAGCTAATTTATGTTCTAGATGAACATAATGTAGCTCCAGATTCAAAATACTATTATTTGACAGAACTTGCTGCAAAATGTACTGCTAAGCGAATGTATCCTGATTATATCAGTGCGAAAAAAATGCGTAAGCTTTATCAAGGTAATGTCTTTAGTCCAATGGGATGTCGAGCTTTTTTAACACCTTGGCAGGATATTAATGGTAACTATCAATTTGATGGTAGATTTAATCAAGGTGTAGTAACTATTAATCTGCCACAAATTGCTATTTTGGCGGAAAAAGATGAAAACAAGTTTTTCAAACTTCTCGATAAACGTTTAGAAATATTGAAAAAAGCATTAATGGTTAGACATAAGAGGTTAAGAAACATTACTTCTGATGTATCTCCAATTCATTGGCAAGATGGAGCACTAACTAGATTAGAACCTGGTGAATCAATTAAACCGTATTTAATGAATGGCTATTCTACTTTAACTATTGGTTATATTGGTATTTATGAAAGTTCGATCTTAGTAAAAGGCTGCTCTCACACTCAAACTAAAGGTAAAGAATTTGCCATGAAAATTATGAAAGTGCTTAATCAGAAAAAAGAAGAATGGACAAAAGAAACCCAAGTTCAATTTGCTGTTTATGGTACACCTGCAGAATCTTTAACTCACCGATTTTGCTCAATTGATAAAAAAAGATTTGGTTCTATTCCTGATATTACAGAGAAAGGTTATTATACAAATAGTTACCATGTTGATGTTAGAGAAAAAATAGATGTGTTTTCTAAATTTAACTTTGAGGCTGAATTTCAAGAACAATCATCAGGTGGTATGATCAGTTATGTAGAAATACCAAATATGGAAAACAATATTTCTGCTGTTTTATCAATAATTAGATTTATTTATGACAATATCATGTATGCAGAATTTAATACACGAGCAGATGTTTGCCATTATTGTAATTTTAGAGGTGAAATCAAAGTTAATGATGCAGGAGAGTGGGAATGTCCACGTTGTCAAAATACTAGACGAGAGGACTTAACAGTTATTCGCAGAACTTGTGGATACTTAGGAGAAAACTTTTGGAACAAAGGCAGAACTAAAGAAATTTCTGCTAGGGTATTGCATATATAATTATTATTTATAGTTCACTATTTTATAAAAGTTTGGATTAAATATGAATTTTGCTCAATTTAGACCATATGATATTGCTAACGGCATTGGCATCAGATGTAGCCTATTCGTGTCAGGTTGCACTCACAATTGCCCAGGTTGTTTTAATCAAGATTATCAAATATTTAATTATGGAGAAAAATGGAATTATAAGATCGAAAAGGAATTACAAAAACAAATTAGTTTACCACAAATTGCTGGTTTAACTTTACTAGGTGGCGAACCAATGCAAAATTTAGAAGGACTGATTCCCTTGTTAAGGCGTTTGCGAAAATTTTTAGCGAAAAATAACCTAGATAAGAATATTTGGCTTTATAGTGGTTATACTTACGAGCAAATAATAAATAATAGGGACAAATTAGAATTATTAAATTTGGTAGATGTTTTAGTGGATGGTTTATATATAGACGAATTAAAAGATCCAACTTTAACATTTCGTGGCAGCAGCAATCAAAGAATAATTGATGTTAAGAATAGCCTGCTAGAAAATAAAGTTATTGAAATAGATTTATAATTCTTAAAAGTATATGTGGTCGTATGTGTTTTCTCCTATGCTTATTAAGCAACAAAAATAGCAAGAAATAATAAGCTTAAATTGCTATACTAAAAATCATGAAAGATAAAATCTTATTAGTTGAAGATGATATTGATTTAATTTTGGAACTCAAAACCTTCTTACAAAAAGAGGGTTTTGAAGTTTCAACTGCAACGGGTCAAACACAAGCTCTACTAATATTAGAAAAGAAAAATTTTGATATAGCTTTGCTTGATATTAATCTTAAAGACGGCGATGGTTTTTCACTTTATAAAAAAATGAAAAATCATTATGAGATACCTGTAATTTTTCTCAGTGCTTTAGATGATGAATATCATACGGTTACAGGTTTGCAACTTGGAGCAGATGACTATATTGCTAAACCATTTAGACCACGTGAATTGGTGACTAGAATTAAAAATACATTAAGGCGCTCCCAAAAATCAGCTCTAGTTGAGATAGATGACTTACAAATTGATGTGCAAAATGCAAAAGTTTTAAAGAATGAACAAGAGATTAATCTGACTGTATTGGAATATAAATTAATTCTAATTTTTCTTAATCATCGAGGTAAAATTGTTTCTAGGGATCTTTTAATTGATGAAATTTTCAACTTATCTGGTGAGATTATTCAAGATAATACTTTAACTGTCTATATCAAACGGATTCGCGAAAAAATCGAAAATGATCCAAAAAGTCCCCAATATATTAAAACTATTCGGGGTCAAGGTTATCTTTTTGAATAAAATTTATTATAGTTGGGTGGCAAAGGTTAGAAGTAATGAAATTTTGGCGAAATCCAGAAATTAGAAAAATTATTTTCATAAGTTTTTTTATAACTTTGGGCTTGTTTTTACTAAGTTTACTTCTTGCTCCCCAGCATAAAACAGTAATAGTTGTCATTTCTTTATTGTGGTTATTGTTATTCATATCTTTTGAATATCAAAAATATAAAAAAATCAAACGTTTGAATGATGACTTAGATAAGATTTTATTTGAAGAAAAACTTTTTCCTTTGGATGATTACAAAGAAGGCGAACTTAGCATTTTGGTTGTAAATATAGAAAAAATTTTGCTACGCCTTAAAGAAAGCAATGATAGACTCTTGCAAGATAAAAACTATTTGTCTGATCATTTAGCCGATGTTTCACATCAAATAAGAACACCTTTGGCGTCCTTGAACTTATTGGTAGATCGTTTAAAAAACTCTAAAGATGAACAGGAAAAAAGACAATTGATTCAAAAAATCATGTTAATCACAGATCGAATTAGTCGCCTGATCGAAAGTCTTTTGTTAATGTCAAAGCTTGATGCAGGAGCAATTGAATTTAATCTTAATAAACATGATTTTTCTGCTCTTATTGATCAAGTTTTAAATAATCTTGCCATCAATATAGAGTTAAAAAATATTAAGATAAAACAAAATGTTAAAGGTAAGACATATGCTGATGAATTTTGGTTAATCGAAGCTTTAACTAATTTAATTAAAAATGCGATTGAACATTCAAATGAAAATGGTAGGATCGAAATTATTGCTAGGCAAAATATTTTTGGCTCAGAAATATTTATTCGCGATTATGGTCCCGGTATTTCTAAGCAAGATAGGGCACATATCTTTGAACGATTTTATCGTGGTGATAACGCAGCCGAAAATAGTATTGGGATTGGTCTAGCTCTAGCAAAACAATTAATTCAATTACAAAATGGTGAGATTTCAGTCAAAAGCACAACTAAAGCAGATCTTAAATCAAATGGATCAGAAACTACAACAGGCACAACTTTTCATATAAAATTTTATCATCGTGTTATCTAATATTTTGATTTTATTAGAGTAAAACTGTCTTATTAATCTTTTTACATAGCTATCTTTTTTCTTCTAACAAATTATTTTACTAAATGACAACTATGTCATTTAACTTGTTTGTTTTTTTATTATTCTAGATTTACAAAACAAAAATTAGGTTTTAACAATTTAGAGATCAATTTTTGTCTAAACTTAATCAAGTTGTGAAAGAAGGAATAAAAAATGCCATTATTAGAAATTAAAAATTTAAGTAAAATTTATAAGCAAGGCGAAAATGAAATTAGGGCTTTAGATAATATTTCATTTAATGTTGAAAAAGGCGAATTTATTGCCATTACTGGTCCTTCCGGTTCAGGTAAATCAACTCTTTTACATATCTTAGGTGCAGTAGATAAACCAACTAGTGGCGATGTTTTTCTCAATGGTTATTCGATCTTTGACCAAAATGAGGAACAGATGGCGATTTTTCGCAGAAGACAAGTTGGTTTAATTTATCAATTTTATAATTTAATTCCAGTATTAAATGTAATAGAAAATATTAAATTGCCGGTATTGATGGATGGCAAAGAAGTAAATCAAGCTTACTTAGATGATTTGCTCAACATTTTAGGACTTAAAAAAAGAGTAAATCATTTGCCTAATCAATTGTCTGGTGGTCAGGAACAAAGAGTATCCATAGCTAGGGCCTTGATTAATCAGCCAGCTATTGTTTTAGCAGATGAGCCAACCGGTAACTTAGATAGCAAAAATTCTAAGCAGATTATTGATTTATTAAAAATTTCAAATTTACGTTATAAGCAGACTTTAATTATGGTCACACATGATGAATCGATTGCTTTGCAAGCGAATCGGATTATCTCATTTGAAGATGGCAAGATCATTGGTGATGAGGTGATTAGATAATGGGCATCTTAACTAAAATAGCTTATAAAAATTTAAAGCAAAATAAGCGTAGAACTCTAATCACAGTTTTAGGAATTATATTGTCTGCTGCAATGTTGTGTGGCTTAACTTCTTTAGTGAGTAGTTTTCAAAATTATTTTTATCGAGATGCGAAAGCAAGAAATGGTGGCTGGCATCTAAGTTATGAAGTTACTGACCAAGAGGAGATTAAAGAAATTTTGGATGATCCGGAAGTTAAAACTGTTTTTAGCATTGAACAAAAAGGTTATGCAAAATTTGATAATAAAAATACTTCAAAGCCGTATTTATTTGTTGTAGCTTTAAATCCTAATGATTTAACTGCAGAAAAAAATCAAGAAATGTTCCCAGTTTACCTAAAAGAGGGACGCTTACCACAAAATGAAAATGAAATTATCTTACCTGATCATCTCTTAAATCGAGCTTCCGAAGTATTACAGATTGGTCAAACACTTAGTTTAGACATTGGTCAGCGTTATTTTATAGATGGTTATGATCAGAATTTACCAAGTGGTAGATTAACTCAAATAGATCCCTTACAAATGGATGAAACAAGTTTGATTGAAGAATTATCTGAAGTAAATGAACATAAATACACCATTGTTGGCTTTTATTCACGTTCTGATTTAGAACCTTTTGCGGCTCCAGGTTATATGGCAATTACAAACAATGATGTGGCAGCCCTGAATTCAAATACAAAAGCGGATGTACCGGGAACATTTACAACCTATTTTATTGAATTGAATGATTACAAAGAAGTAGGAAATTTTATCGAAAGACATGATAATCCGCTGAATTATAAGACAAATTCAGAGATGTTACGTTTTCTAGGTTTTAGTCTCAACGATAATGTTACTTCAATGCTTTATGGTTTGTCATCAATATTTTATATTTTAATTATCTTAGCATCAATTACTTTAATCTCAAATGCCTTTACAATTTCTTTAACAGAAAGGGTAAAACAATTTGGTCTTTTATCATCGATTGGTTCTTCTAAAAAACAATTAAGAAAAATGATATATACAGAAGCTTTGCTGATCAGTTTTCTAGGTTTGCCCTTAGGAATTTTAGGTGGCTTAGGTGGAATATACATCACTTTAAGGGTAATAGAGGATTTATTTTTTAGTACAATTGGCATTTATGAATCAGTAGGTTTAGAGTTATATATTTCCTGGCCAGTGCTTGTAATTACGATTGCTTTGACCCTAATCACAGTTCTTATTTCCGCCTATCTACCAGCTAGAAAAGCTACTAGTGTAACAGCAATTGAAGCTATTAAGCAATCTAAAGATATAAATGCAAAACCAACAAAAGTTGGTAAGCTCACGCGAAAACTATTTGGGCTGTCAGGCTTTTTGGCAACCAAGTATTATAAACAAAGTAAAGCAAAATATCGCTCTACAATCGTTAGTTTGGCTTTGAGTATTATTTTATTTATTTCTGCATCGACCTTTACCAGTTTGGCCCAAGATTCGACCGAATCCATGTATAGTCAAATATCTGCGGACTTCCAATATACAATTTATCCGGAAGATTTAGAGCAAGAAATAGATTTTGCCCAGATAAAACAAGATATTAGCAAAATAAAAGGTGTAAAACAGGTAGAAAATTCATTTTATACAACTAATGTATTTACATATGATCGTTCAACTCTTACAAATAGTGCAGTAGAGTTCTTCACTGAAGAACCAATGTACTCTGATTCAGAGATAGAAGAAGATGTATATTTTTCCTATTTTCAAATCTATTATTTGGAAGATGAAAATTTTAGAGAACTATTAGAGACGGTTGGCTTAAGCGAAGCAAAGTATCAGGAATTGTCAGAAACAGCTTATTATCCAATTGTCTACAATAAGAATATGTATTTTCTTAACTCTGGAAATTTTAAGGAAATTGAATTGTTTAAAAATAATCAAGTCATTAACTTGTTAAAGTTTAAAGAAATTCCTAATTATCGAATGGGTTATCTGGATAGCGAAGACTTAAATAATGTAAAAATTATCTACTTTGATCTAGATAATGATAATGAAAAAGTTCTTGACTATGCTGAAGCAGTCATTTCAGCAGAAGAAATTAAACTTGAGTATTTTGTTGATGAATTACCTTCAAATTTATTCGATTATTCATTTCATACAAAATTAATTTTTCCGGTATCTTTACGTGAAAAATTATCTAGTCCAAACTTTCCAATTCAAGGCTCATTTTTTATAGATACATTTGAAGCTAATCATTATGCTGCCGTGGACGAGATTAGTGATTATAATATTGCCAATTCTCTGAACGGTGATTTTAATGATTATTATGAAATGCAAACTTTAAATCAAAACATGACGGATATAATTGATATCTTCACGTATGGTTTTATAATCTTAATTAGTCTCATTGCTCTTACAAACGTTCTTAATACAATTACCACCAACATTAATTTACGCGCTAGAGACTTTTCAATGTTGCGGAGTATAGGCCTTTCAGAAAAAGATTTTAGGAAAATGACTTTGTTTGAATGTATTTTATATGGTTCAAGATCAGTCTTATTTGGTTTACCAATTGCCTTAATATTCTCAATTCTTATTCAAAAATCATTTAGCAATATGTTTGACAAGTCTTTATTTATTCCTTGGATTCCAATAATAATAGCGATAATTGTTATCTTTATTTTTGTATATATAACAATGCTAATTGCAATGAATAAAGTTAAGCAGGCAAATATTATTGAAACCATGAAACGAGATATAACTTAATCAAAAAATATATATATTGATAAATTAGTAAAGAAAAACCCCTCATAAATCAAGCAACTGAGGGGTTTTTCATATCAATATTTTAAAGTATGTTATTCTAAATAAGCTTCTAAAGCATTTAGATTTAAAATTGTTAATCGTTCATTATCTAATTTGATGTAGCCTAGTTCTTCAAATTCACCTAATTTTCTGATTAATGATTCACGGCTTAAACCAGAAAAATTACTTAGCTCAGCACTATCAAACTCCATTGGAATTTCAATATTACCATTTGACATTTGACCAGTGCTTTCTGCTAAACGTAAAATTAAACCAGCTGTTTTTACAGAAAAGTTAAGCGTAGAAAGACGGTTAATTAAATCTTCTGCCCAGCGAATGCGTTCAAAACTTTTTGATAAAATTTCTTTTAAAACAGATTTTTTATTTGCGAAATAAGTATCAAAGGTTTTTGCAGGTACAGCAATTACAGTTGAATCTAGCATAGCTTGACCTGTGTACCAGTAGGAGCTGTTTTCTAACAAATTATGTCCACCTACAAAGTCATTTTGTCGATAGATATATAATATTTGTTCCTTGTTATCGGGCAGGAGAGTGAAGATTTTGATAGCACCAGAATGAACAATGTACATATAATCGGGATTGTCGCCACTTTTAAATAGAAAGTCATCTTGCTTTAGATGTAAAATTTTTAATTTTTCTTTAATATCAGCAAAAATAGCAGGATTAATTTTATTTAATAAGGGGAGCTTCCTAATTTCTTCTGCTTCTAAATCTTCTTTAGCTTTATTTAATTGTTGATTTCTTTGACTGATTACTCGTTCAAAGTCAAATTTTTTGATTTCACTTGACTTTCGATCTTTACTCATGTGCTCACTCAAAAGCTCATTTGCATAAATTTCAAATTCCTTGGCTTGTTTGGTATCCATTTGTGGCACACCTTCAAGTAAATAAGGCATACCTAGTTCTTCGTATTTACCAACACCGGCCGTATGATAAGGCAAGATTTCTAAGCGTTCAATTAAATGCAAAATTGGTTTGACTGTTTCAATTAAGTCTGCCATAGCCTTTTTATTATCTGTATAGCCAGGAACCATGACATGTCTAATCCAAATTTGACCAGTGAAACCATAATTTTCTAGATTGTTGATAAATTCTAATAATGGTTTCTGACTAACAAAGCACATCTCTTGATGATCTTCTTCATTGAAAGCTTTAATGTCGAGCAAGATTGTGTCGACATAAGGGAAGATTTGAGGATAATATTTTTTCTGTCCATAACCTGAGGTATCTACGCAAGTGTTAAAATCATTTTCTTTGAGCAATTTTAAACTCTCGCTTAAAAATTCTCCCTGAACTAAAGGTTCTCCACCTGAAAATGTAATGCCTCCATCTTCACCTTGATAAGGTTTATAGCGTTTGGCAAATTGCAAAATTTCAGTAGGAGTAATTTCTTTTCCTACATTTAGTTCCTGTGTATCTGGATTATGACAATAACGACAACGGAGGGGACAACCCTGTAAGAAAAATATTGTTCTAATACCTGGACCATCAACCAAGCCCATTGTTTCCATTGAATGCAAATAACCTTTTATATCTTCCATATCTGGCTCCGTTCATTCTGATTATAGATATTTTTATTTCTAATAATTGTATTTTAGCAGAAAAGAAAAAGTGCAGAAAATTTTCTGCACTTTTGATTGTTGGGTTAATAACTACGATTATAACGCTTCGTGGAATGTACGCGCAATAATATCTTCTTGATGTTCACGGTCTAATTGATTAAATCTTACCGCATAGCCTGAAACTCGAATAGTTAAGTTAGGATATTTTTCTGGATTGTTCATAGCATCAATTAAGAGTGCACGATCAAGTACATTCACGTTGATATGGAAAGCATTTTGTCTGAAATAACCATCTAAAATGTTAACCAAGTTGCTTACTCGTTCAGGTTCATTTTTTCCGATCGAATCTGGCACAATTGAGAATGTATTAGAGATACCATCTTGACAAACACATTCATATGGCAACTTTGCCACAGAGTTAAGTGATGCTAAAGCACCAGATTTGTCTCTACCATGCATAGGATTAGCACCAGGAGCAAAAGGTTCGCCTTTCTTTCTACCATCCGGTGTAGCACCAGTCTTTTTACCATATGTAACATTAGAAGTGATGGTGAGTAGGGATAGTGTATGTTCTGAATCCCGATAAGTTGGTGTTTCTCTTAAAGCATTCATGAAATATTCTGACACTTGAACTGCTATTTGATCAACGCGCTCGTCGTCATTACCAAATTGTGGGTATTCACCAGTTGTTTCAAAATCAACTGCGATACCATTTTCGTCACGAATTGGTTTTACTTCTGCATATTTGATTGCAGATAATGAATCGGCAACAATCGAAATACCTGCGACACCAAACGCCATGAATCTGTGCACTTCGGGATCATGTAAAGCCATTTGACCTGCTTCATAAGCATATTTATCATGCATGTAATGAATTGTATTCATTGTATTTACATAGACATTTGCCAATTTATCCATAACTTTTTTGAAGTTTTCTAAAACAACATCGTAAGTCAGTACTTCTTGTGTGTTTTTCTCGATTCCTTCGATAACGGTCATATTTTGACCAGATTTATCTTTTCTGAGCTCATCCATACCACCATTAATTGCATAAAGCAAAGCTTTACCAAGGTTTGCTCTAGCACCAAAATACTGCATTTCTTTACCAACTTGCATGGCAGAGACACAGCAAGCAATTGCATAGTCATCACCATAGATTGGTCGCATTAAATCATCACTTTCATATTGAATAGAAGTTGTCTTGATACTCATTTTTGCACAATAATCTTTAAAACCTTGTGGCAAATCATCTGACCATAAGACGGTCATGTTTGGTTCCGGTGATGTATCTAAATTAATTAATGTATGTAAGAACCGGAAAGCTGTTTTTGTTACTTGGGTTCTACCATCTTCGCTCATACCACCAATACTTTCGGTTACCCAGGTTGGGTCACCAGCAAAAAGTTCATCATATTCTGGTGTTCTTAAATGGCGAACTAAACGTAATTTAATTACAAACTGATCAATTAGCTCTTGTGCAGCTTTTTCATCAATTAAGCCACGTTCCATATCGCGTTTAATATAGATATCTAAGAAAGCAGTATTACGACCAAGACTCATAGCTGCACCGTTATTTTCTTTAACAGCTGCTAAGTAAGCGAAGTATAACCATTGGATTGCTTCTTGAGCATTTTCTGCAGGACGACCAATATCGTAACCATATTTTGCTGCCATTGACTTCATTTCATGCAGAGCTCTAATTTGTTCAGAAAATTCTTCTCTTTTACGGATAAGTTCTTCGGTAGCATTGCCTGTGTAGCTTTCTTTGTCCTTTGTGCGTTCCTCGATTAGGACATCAACACCATATAGAGGGACACGACGATAATCACCAATAATACGGCCACGACCATAAGCATCAGGTAAACCAGTTAATAAACCAACAGTACGTGCTTTTCTTGTTTCTGTAGTGTAGGCATCAAAAACACCATCATTATGTGTTTTTCTAAACTCTGTGAAATGTTCCTCCATCCCAGGAGCCATTTCTAAATCATAAGCAGCAAGAGATGCCTTAACCATTCTAAAACCACCATAAGGATTCATCATTCTTTTTAGTGGTTCGTCAGTTTGGAGTCCTACGATTTTTTCTTTATCTTTTTCAATATATCCAGGTTCAAAATTATCAATACCAGAAAAACGAGTTAAATCAACAGATACAGTTTTTTCTCTAACTTCTTTTTGAATCATATCATTGACTTTGTTCCACAAATAATTTGTGTCTTCTGTCGGTTCCTCTAAAAAAGAATCGTTGCCTGTGTAAGGTGTGTAGTTCTTTTGAATAAAATCTCTGGTGTTTATTTCATTAGCCCAATCACCAGTGTTAAAATCTTGCCAAGCTTTTTTTGCATTTGGATGTGGTGTAATACTCATATCTTTTTCCTTTCGAAGTTGTTACTTTTTTTATTAACCTAATAATAGGTCATTAAGTGCGATCACGCAGTGATACAAATCACTAATTAAAAAATATTCAAGTTTTTTCTAATATTTGGTTAAAATGTCAATGTTCTTGTTTAAATCTGAAGTATTTTGTAACTTGTATTAAATTAGAATTGAATAAAATATTATTAGAAAAGATTGTGTAGGATAAAAAATGACAAAAATTAAAATGAAAACTCCTTTAGTGGAAATCGATGGCGATGAAATGACCAGAGTTATTTGGCAAATGATCAAAGATGAATTGATCTTACCATTTGTTGATCTTAAATCTGAATATTATGATTTGTCACTTACAGAGCGTGACCGAACTGATGATCAAATTACAGTCGATGCTGCTAATGCATGTAAAAAATATGGAGTTGGTGTAAAGTGTGCAACAATTACATCTAATCTTCAAAGAAAAGAAGAATATAATTTAAAAACTTTACATCCAAGTCCAAATGCAACTATTAGGGGAATATTAGATGGAACAATATTTAGAGCACCAATCATGGTAAATAATATTTCTCCAGCTGTTAAGTCTTGGGAAAAACCTATAACAATTGCTCGTCATGCTTATGGTGATGTCTACAAAAATGCAGAAATGAAAGTTGATGAACCCGGCACAGCTTTTGTAACTTTTGTGGGTGAGTCTGGCAAAATTGAGACTAAATTGATCGAAAAAATGAATAAGCCAGGTATTTTACAGGGTATTCATAATCTTGATGATTCTATTGAAAAGTTTGCTCATACTTGTTTCCAATTTGCATTAGAACAAAAAGAAGATCTGTGGTTCTCAACTAAAGATACTATTTCAAAAACCTATGATGGGAATTTCAAAGAAATTTTCCAAAAAATATATGATGAACATTATCGCAAGCAATTTGAAGAAAATGGTATCGAATATTTTTACACCTTAATAGATGATGCTGTAGCAAGAGTAATTAGATCAGAAGGTGGTTTTATTTGGGCTTGTAAAAATTATGATGGCGACGTTATGAGCGATATGGTATCTATAGCTTTTGGAAGCCTTGCCATGATGACATCAATTCTGATGTCTCCAGATGGAACTTTTGAATATGAAGCTGCACATGGCACTGTAACCAGACATTACTACCGTTATCTAGATGGTGAAAAAACTTCTACCAATCCTATGGCAACAATTTTTGCTTGGGGTGGAGCATTTGCAAAAAGAGGTGAACTCGACAATTTACCTGAATTAACTCGTTTTGGTGATTTACTATGTGAAGCGTCTGTAGAAACTATCGAAGATGGAATAATGACCGGTGACCTAATAAGTATGGCAGAAGGTGATAATCTCAAAAAGGTTAACACAGATGAATTTTTGCAAGCTATTAGGGACAGATTAGAAGCAAAACTTAAAGCGTAAACAGCAGCTACAAATTGTAGAGCATAAATTTCTTGTAATTCATAGATTCTAATCTATAGTTTTTGTAAGTAGCTTAAGGGACCAATAGTATTAATTTAAATAAGTGGTCAGACTAAGACAAACCTGGTCCGACCACTTTTTTAATTTTTATCATCTCGAAATACTTATCCAGAACATACATTTGCAAATTAAGCTAATATACCTTAAAATGATATGTCCAAACAAGGGGATGCACTGGTTTCGACGGGGCTGTCGAGATTAGAATAGCGAGTAGAGGGTTCCGTTGGCCTCTTTAAAAAACGGAGAATTTTTAAATGCAGAAAAACAACCTGTATTAGCAGCTGCTTAACGAAAAGCCTGCTCAATGCACCTGGTGATCTGCAACTGGGATGCATTGCTAGTTTCGCAGACCTTACCTGTTGGAGGTTAAATAGGGAAACTTTCAAATCTAAGCTTTGCGATTTGATCGTATTATGAAGCTACCTTATCTTTTAATTTGTCATTAGATGAAAAGATAAAGGGAATAACAAAATAATGACTGCACTCGGAGAAGTTCTTTTTGACTCAGTTTCGGACACGGGTTCGATTCCCGTCATCTCCACCAATAAGCTCTGTAACGTTGGTTTACAGGGCTTTTTTCAATTTTTCTTCTAATTTCTTTTTAATCCAAGGAAAAACAAAACGAAAGACAACATATTTTATAATAAAAATTTAATAACATGCAATATCTGTCAATAACCAATGAATCTTTCACCCTAGAAGATCGTTAATTAATCAGTGAATATTTCACCCCCTTTGACTTGCTAAGAAGCTTTAGCATCAGCAAGTA
>JGI24708J26588_10000161_pt1 | contig 51618 bp, 45 predicted proteins | sample BioPla1DNA2_FD_26588 | JGI IMG/M metagenome (IMG submission 26588) | reverse complement strand
TTACCGAATATAAAACCAAGTATTGCAGAAAAAACATTGGTAGCTGCTTTACCTGCATATTTAAAGAAATAACCTACGGTTTTTCCAATCTTACCAAATAATGAAGAGACATCTGACTTTTTTGATGTTTTACTGGAATCCTCCTCATTCTTTCTATATATTGCAGCTGCGTTATCTAACACTGTTGCTTTGTTTTTAAGTCGCAATGCTATTGACGAAGCTAGTTTTCTTATCTGACCTAATAAACTAGACGCGTTACTTGTACTTGAACGTACATATGTTTCTGAGTATTGATAATAAATCTCCCGCAAAAGAACTGAAATACTTTTATTTATATCAACCTCACCATCTTCAAGAGTTCTGCTTAGTCTGGAAAATTCAGCAGATAATTCTTCTACTTTTTTTGGATCAACTTTCATACTCAACATCAGTATTCTCCCTTCAACACTACGGATATAAGCCTTTTCATTCATTTTACCGTTTATGTTTTTATTATAATCAACCTATTAGGGTGACCATTGTTTTTCGATTATGCCAACTATAAACCAGCATTACCGATTGCTTATTGTATCTTTTGTAATTATATTGTCAATTATCTTTTTCTTCTAATACTGTATTCTATAGTATAAAATTTGCATATAAATGTCAAAATTATCCTGCAAGCTTTTGGTTTGTATATTTTGGTCTGATGTTAAAAATTGGTGCATTAAATCTTTCCAAATTGCATTCTTATTTTTTGTATTATCATTTAAATCTTGGTATTTTATTTGAAATTCCATGATTACCTAATGCATGTAACAGTAATAGGATATTCTTTCTAAACATATGTTTTCTCCCTGTTTTTAAGCTGTTTCATGTTATCGTATCCTATTTTATTACGTTGAGGCTTAGCTTATAATAATTTTTCTGTTTTCATAATGGTTAGACATTGTCTTGCTGTATCTGCTACCACAATTGAAATAAAAGTCACATTAACTACAACGTTTATGTGACTTTACTTTTCTTGCTTTTATCTATTTGTTAGGAAATAAACTCGGGAAATATCAAATTCTCCAATAACTCTACCTCTATTCTCAACATTCTTTGTCTGCTCAAGCATAGACTCAATAAAAACTCCATATCCACGCATTGGATCATTAATAAAGACATGGGTAACAGCACCTACTAACTTGCCGTTTTGAATTATTGGGCTTCCGCTCATGCCTTGAACAATACCGCCTGTAGCATTCAAAAGTCTTTTATCGGTTATTCGAATAATCATATTTTTTGTGCTGTTTAAATCGTGTTTAACAATCCGCTGAATTTCGATTTCATATTCGTCCACCTTTTGTCCATTAATACATGCCAGTATTGATGCCTTACCGACCTGCACCGTACTGTGTGAGGCAATATCCATAAGCCTTCCAAATTTCTCAGGCTTAACAGTGCTGTTCACTTTACCGAATATACCAAAATCGCAGTTCAGCTCTATGTCTCCAAGTTCTTTTGGATTGTTCAGAACATCCCCTTCCAGCTCACCCGGAGAGCCTTTTTGACCCTTCTTTATCCCATCAATATTTGATTCCAATAATGTTCCTGAGCCGACAATCAGTAGAGAGCCTGTATCCACATCATTAATTCCGTGTCCTAATGCTCCATACACTTTATTATCAGGTCTGATAAAAGTAAGGGTGCCTATCCCGGCAGAGCTGTCCCTCACCCACATTCCAGCACGGAATTGATGATCTTCGCCTGATTTTATTGGAGTGATTCTTGTCTTATACTCATGGTTTTGTCTTCTATAGGTTATATCAACCGGATTTCCTTGCGATTCTTGAATAGTGGCAGTTAGGTCCGATATACTATTTAGCTTCTTGCCGTTAGCTTCAATGAGTGAATCACCCACTAACAAGCCTGATTCTTCTGCCGGAGATACCCTGGTACCATCTTCTAATATGACTCCTGATATATTGATAATTACAATTCCATCTGTTTTCAATTTGATACCTATAGGAGCTCCGCTTGCAACAAGTTTTTGACTCTCTATTGATTTAACTACCACAGTCTTAACCGGAATCACTCCGAAAAGACTTAACCCCAGCTCTGCTTGACCTACTTCTGTGGCCGTCAGACTATAGGGATTATCCATATCAATCAATGATTTTTCACTGCTGTCACTTACCTGCAAAATATTACTGTTGGTATGGACTTTTATAGAAAATGGAGATTTAAATGAAAGTGTATATCTTTCACCCTTCAATAGCGTTATATTTCCAGGCAGCATAGCCATAGTCACGATATATGCAACCATTAGCATCAATGCTAGAGTGAATAGTATGAATTTAGTTTTTATGAGCTTTTTAAACAAACAAATCACGCTCCATATGCAGTTCTACTTTCATTAAGTTAACCTGCATATCGAACTCTTATGCTTTGTAAAAAATCCTTATTGTGACAAGACAGACATCAAATAAAGCAATGAACAAGCATTGTAAGCATTAAATAAAAATCGTTAAATATTACTATTTCCAAGCCAGTTCACTATGTGCACTGTCTCTGAAATGCATTTGTTTTTCAAAAAATCGTCAGGATATTTTGAAGAGCACATCATGGGATGGCGCGATTCGAAGAGTATACCACTTTCAATTAGTGTTCTATACGCAATGGCATTTTTGCCCCATAAGAACCATTTGAGATTAGGATTCTGCATAGAAATCCATGAAATCAGATTATTAGTAAAAGGTTGCCAGATTTCAAAATGGCTGAGGGGTTTTCCGGGAAATACGGTAAATGACGTATTTAAGAAAAGTACGCCCTGTTCTTCAAGCTTCACAAAAAATTGCGAAGGGTTTACTAAAGGAAACTTCCCGTTTATTATTTCATCAACTATTTCTGAAAACCTGGGAACACTTTCGGATTCCTCTATCTTTTTTATACTTTTATATATCAGTCTGACTATATTTTTAAGGGAGACCTGCCTGAAGGGTTGATCCCAAGTATAAAGATCCCCCACTTCAAAGGCTCGCCCTGTGGCCCTGCCCTTTTCAGGATATGGATCCTGTCCAAGAATTACTATCTTTATGTTTGAAAAATTAGTTTCAGAAAATCTGAGAACCTTATTTCGGGAAGGCGAATACTCTTCACCAATTGCTTTCTCAATTGATGAGAGCAATTTCAAAATATCCTCAGTGAAAAAAGCATTCCATGAAGGGTGATGATGATCAGATAACAGGCTCATTTATTCCTCCCCTTGAGTCTAAGCTTCAGTTCTTCAATTTGGTCTCTTAAAAACGCTGCCTGCTCAAATTCAAGCTCTCTTGCAGCTTGCTTCATATCCTTGGTCATGCTTTCTATCAATTGCTTTATGCTAATGTCATCAAGCTCATCAAATTCTGACTTGCTTACCTTATATCCATCTGTATCCTCGGCAGCTTTTGTAGCCTCAATAACATTGTGAACAGCCTTTGTGATGGTTTTTGGAGTAATATTATGTTCGGTATTATAATCCTTTTGTATTTTGCGTCTACGATTTGTTTCACTAATGGCTTTATCCATAGCCGATGTAATTCTGTCAGCATACATGATAACCCTGCCATCCACATTTCTCGCGGCCCTGCCTATTGTCTGAATAAGCGAGGTTTCTGATCTCAAGAACCCTTCCTTGTCAGCATCCAGAATTGCCACTAAAGCAACCTCAGGAAGATCAAGACCTTCTCTCAATAAGTTAATACCCACAAGGACATCAAATTCTCCTATACGAAGATCACGAATTATCTGCATTCTTTCAAGGGTATCAATGTCTGAATGCAGGTATTTTACCCTGACACCCATATCATCGAGATATTTGGTCAAATCCTCAGCCATTCTTTTTGTCAGAGTTGTAACTAGTGTTCTATAGCCTTCTTTAGTAACTTCATTAACCTCGTCAAGCAAATCGTCAATCTGACCTTTGACAGGCCTTACAATAATTTCAGGATCCAGCAATCCTGTGGGCCTGATAATCTGCTCAACAATCTTTGTTGACAGATCCTTCTCATATTGAGCTGGGGTAGCACTGACATAAATAGCCTGATTTATTCTCTTTGTGAATTCGTCAAAGGTTAAGGGCCTGTTGTCAAATGCAGAGGGAAGTCTGAAGCCATACTCCACTAACGATTNCTTTCTTGATCGGTCCCCACGATACATTGCGCCAACCTGTGGAAGGGTAACATGTGATTCATCAACTACCAGCAGAAAATCCTCGGGGAAATAGTCAATTAGAGTAAAGGGAGCACTGCCAGGCTCTCTTCCGCTAATGTGGCGTGAATAATTCTCTATTCCCTGGCAAAAGCCTATCTCCTGCATCATCTCAATATCATATCTTGTCCTTTGCTCGAGTCTTTGTGCCTCCACTAATTTATTGTTATCGCGAAGATACCTTAACCTTTCCTTCAGCTCAGCTTCTATCGAGTCAATAGCCGTGAGCATCTTCTCCTTTTTTGTAGCAAAGTGAGATGCCGGGAAAATGGCAATATGAGATCTTATGCCCGTTACCTCACCTGTGAGAACATCTATTTCTGATATTTTTTCAATTTCATCTCCGAAAAATTCAATCCTCAAAGCAGTATTCGTCGAGGAGGCAGGAAAAACATCCAGAATATCTCCCATGACTCTAAAGGTTCCGCGCTTAAAGTCATACTGGTTTCTGGAATATTGAATATCCACCAGCTTTTTAATAACTTCGTCCCTGTCCTTTATCATTCCCGGGCGAAGGGATATCATCAGTTCAGTATAGTCCTCCGGATCGCCTAAGCCATAAATACAGGAAACGCTTGCGACAATTATAACATCGCGTCGTTCCAATAGGGATGCTGTGGCAGAGTGACGCAGCTTGTCGATTTCATCATTAATGGATGCATCCTTTTCTATATAGGTATCGGTTGATGCTATATAAGCCTCGGGCTGATAATAATCATAATATGATACAAAGTATTCCACAGCATTATCGGGGAAAAACTCAGTAAACTCATTGCATAATTGTGCTGCAAGAGTTTTATTGTGCGCTAAAACAAGGGTAGGCTTTTGTACCTGCTCAATTACATTTGCAATTGTATATGTCTTTCCTGAGCCTGTAACCCCCAAAAGCGTCTGATACTTACTATTCCTGTTTATCAGGTCTACTAGCTCCTTTATTGCCTGAGGCTGATCCCCAGTTGGCTTATAATCAGATTTTAACTTGAATAGTGACATAATAACTCCCTTTTAAAAAATAACGCGGATTATCTTGCAAAATGTCAAAAGGCTACACATGTTCAGCAACATGCATAGCCTTATCAATCATAATAAAAGATTAAATTAAGCTAAGAACAATAGATATAACAACAAATAAAACTGCAACTACAACTGTTGCTTTTTTCAGCATGCCTTCCTGTGAACGTGCTTTGTTCTTGCCGAAAAAGGTTTCAGCTCCACCGGATATTGCTCCTGAAATACCTGCAGAACGACCAGTTTGCAGAAGAACAATCGCGATAATTGCTAAACAAATTAATAAATATATAACACGTACAATAATTTCCAAAGCGCCCATCAATAATACCTCCAGTTTTTTAACAGCATTCAATATTGTAGCATAACGCTTGTATTAAATCAAGAATTATAATAAGCGTTTTTCAAGTTGTTCCTTTTCTTTTTCAAAGCCCGGCTTGCCCAACAAAGCAAACATGTTTTTCTTATATGCCTCAACACCCGGCTGATCAAAAGGATTAACGCCCAATACATATCCGCTGATACCACATGCTTTTTCGAAGAAGTATATCAGGTAACCAAACCAATAGGCGTTCATTTCGGGAATATTTATAATAAGATTAGGAACTCCACCGTCGTTGTGGGCCAGAACAGTTCCCTGCATAGCCTTTTTGTTTACGAAGTCCATGTCCTTTCCGGACAGATAATTCAGATTATCCAGGTCCTCCGAAACTTCAATGATTTCTACAGTTTTTCTGCTCTTCTCAACATTGATAACAGTCTCAAATATGTTTCTAAGTCCATCCTGGATATACTGTCCCATGGAATGAAGATCTGTGGAAAAATCTACACTGGCNGGGAATATGCCCTTTTGATCCTTACCCTCACTCTCGCCATAAAGCTGTTTCCACCATTCGTTGATAAAGTGAAGCGAAGGCTCATAGTTTACTAATATCTCTGTGGTCTTTCCCTTTCTATATAAGGCATTTCGAACTGCTGCATATTTATAGCTTTCATTATCCTTAAAGGGTTTTTTATATTCTGAATAAGCGTCCCGGGCACCCTTCATCATCTCAACTATATCGATTCCTGCTACTGCAATTGGCAGAAGTCCGACAGCTGTAAGAACCGAATATCGGCCACCCACATCATCGGGAATAACAAAGGTTTCATACCCCTCTTTATCAGATAATGTCTTCAGTGCTCCCTTAGCCTTATCTGTGGTTGCATAAATCCGATTCTTGGCACCCTCCTTGCCATACTTTTTCTCCATATATTCCTTGAAAATTCTAAAGGCAATTGCAGGCTCGGTAGTAGTACCCGACTTAGATATTACATTCACGGTTATCTCTTTGCCATCAACCAGCTCCAAAAGCTCAGCAAGATAGGTTGAGCTAATGTTGTTTCCGACAAAATAAATCTCAGGGCCATTCCTCTTTTCTTTTGGAAGCATATTGTAAAACGCATGGGATAGCGCCTCAATAGCTGCCCTTGCCCCCAGATAAGATCCGCCGATGCCTATAACAATAAGGGCATCCGAATTCTCTCTTATTCTTTGAGAAGCCTTTAAAATCCGGGCAAACTCATCTTTATCATAATTATTAGGTAACTCGACCCATCCAGTATATTCATTGCCAGGGCCGGTCATACCATGCAACATTTCATGAGCATTATTAATCTGGTTCTCTAAAAAGGAAATTTCATCTTCGCTGATAAATCCCAACGCTTTTTTGTAATCAAAAGTAATCTTTGCCATGAGTACATCTCCTTGCTACTTTGCATNATTCATCAATTTTTTTCTAAAATATTGTATCATGTTTCCAATAGTTTTGCACTAAATAATAGAAAATTGATAATTCCATAATTATTAATCGGTATCCGGGAAGCTAATTCAGTTTTAAATGTCTCCAGTGCTTAATGTCAAAAGGACGGGAATTCCCGTCCTTTTAATTAATTTTAAGAAAGCGTTTATCCGATAGGATCTAAAGCCCTATGCCATCGGGTGAACCCTGTTCTCATAATCAACCATATCAGGATCNATTTTGTATCTCTCTGCCTTACGGTACTCAAAGAACTTTATAGCAACCTGAGGGAACATTGCGTAGGTCAATACATCCTCGTCCTGCTCAATATACTCTGCTGCTTCCTCTCTGATTTTATCCAGCTCATTAGGAATTAAGTCTGCCGGTCTGCATGTAATGCGTTCTTCGTCACCGATGAGCTTATTGACGATTTCATCCTTAATAGGAGCAGGAGTCTTTCCATATTCGCCCTTTACAACACCCTTTGTTTCCTTAGGTACGATTTTATAACGTTCGCCCATAACGATATTCATGACAGCCTGGGTTCCTACAATCTGGCTAGTTGGTGTTACTAATGGAGGATATCCTAAATCGGCTCTTACCTTCGGAACCTCCTGAAGAACCTCTAAAAGCTTATCCTCTTTGCCAGCCTGCTTAAGCTGTGATACAAGGTTAGATAGCATTCCACCGGGAACTTGGTATATAAGGGTATTGATGTCTACGCCCATAACCTTTGTGTTCAACTGACCGCTTGCAAGATATTTCTCACGAAGTCCTGTGAAATAAGAAGCAATCTCACTTAATAGATTCATATCATAGCCGGTATCATATGAGGTCCCCTGTAAAGTAGCAACTAATGGCTCCTCAGGTGGCTGTGATGTTCCCATTGCTAATGGAGACATTGCACAGTCAACAACATCGACACCGGCTTCAATGGCTTTAAGATAAGTCATTGAACCAACACCGCTTGTATAGTGTGTGTGCAGCTGTATTGGAACCTTAACATTCTCTTTTAACGCTCTAACAAGCTCGTAAGCCTGATAAGGAACTAATAATCCAGCCATGTCCTTAATACATATTGAGTCAGCTCCCATATCAACAAAGGTTTTTGCATCCTTTACAAATTGCTCAAGGCTGTGAAAGGGGCTGATAGTATATGAAAATGCAGCTTGTGCATGTCCACCTTCTTTTTTACAGGCCTTCATGGCTCTTTCCATGTTTCTTGGATCATTAAGTGCATCAAAAATACGGATAATATCTATACCGTTAGCAACTGCCTTTTGAACAAAATAGTCAACTACATCATCAGCATAGTGCTTATAGCCCAATAGGTTTTGTGCTCTTAAAAGCATTTGAAGCTTAGTATTTTTAGCTTTATCTCTGATTTTTCTGAGTCTGTTCCAAGGGTCTTCGTTCAGAAATCTGACGCAAGCATCAAATGTTGCTCCGCCCCAGCATTCTATAGATTGATAGCCAACCTTATCCATCAATTCAACAATTGGCAGTATATCTTCAGTTGTCATTCTTGTGGCTATGAGGGACTGATGTGCATCTCTCAAGCTAGTATCTGTTATTTTTATTCCCATATCTTAAATATGTCCTCCCTCTTAATTCAATGTCAACATGACATCACCACTGTTAACCTGTTGGCCTTTAGTAACATTAATTGAAGCAACAGTAGCATCCTGCGGTGAGAGAATCTCGTTTTCCATCTTCATGGCTTCCAGAATAATAACAACGGTACCTTTATTTACTGAATCTCCTGGTTTTACTCGTATATCAAGAATTGTACCAGGCATAGGAGCTGTAATCTTTACGGCACCTTCTGCACCAGATGAAACTGGAGCTGCAGGTGCTGGTGCTGGCTGAGGAGCGGGCTGAGGAGCGGGCGCTGCTGCAGGAGCAGCAGGTGCTGTTGTTAGTGCCGGTTGAGGGGCGGGTGCTGTAACAGGTTGACTTACAATTGTACCACTAACTTCTTCTACTTCTACTTCATAGCTATTTCCATTAACATTTACAACAAATTTTCTCATATCATTAATCCTCCAATAATTATCTGCTCAAAATTTATACTATAGTGGTATGTTCCCGTGTTTTTTTGCCGGCCTTGTTTCACGCTTACTTGCAAGCATATCAAGTGCACTTGCAATTCGCTGGCGGGTTGTTGCAGGCTCTATTACATCATCCACATAGCCTCTTGCTGCAGCGACATAAGGATTCGAGAACTTGTCCCTATATTCCTGAATCTTCTGCTTTCTAAATTCAATAGGATTCTCAGACTCTCCTATTTCTTTCTTAAAGATTATATTAGCCGCTCCATCAGGACCCATCACAGCTATTTCAGCCGTAGGCCAAGCAAATACCAAATCTGCACCTAAATGCTTGCTGTTCATGGCTATATATGCACCGCCATAAGCTTTTCTTGTAATAATATTAATCTTCGGAACAGTTGCTTCAGCAAAGGCATACAAAAGCTTTGCGCCGTGGCGAATTATTCCGTTATGCTCCTGCTTAACTCCAGGCAGATAGCCCGGAACATCAGTAAATGTAACCAGCGGAATATTGAAGGCATCACAGAAGCGGATAAATCTTGCAGCTTTATCGGATGCGTCTACATCTAACACTCCTGCCGATACTTTAGGTTGATTTGCTACTATTCCAACTGTAATTCCGTTAATGCGGGAAAACCCAACAATTATATTCTTAGCAAAGCCCTCATGAATCTGGAAAAGTTCACCATTATCAGTAACCTTTGAAATGATGCTCAGCATATCATATGGTCTGTTAGCATCATCGGGGATAAAAGCATTCAACTCAGGCTCCAGTCTGTTAACATCATCAGAGGTTAACACTATTTCAGAATTGCTAAGGTTGTTATCTGGCAAGTAATAAATTAATTTTTTGATAGCTGTAAAACAGCTCTCTTCATCGGCACACTCAAAATGAGCTACGCCGCTGACATTATTGTGAGCTGCTGCACCGCCGAGCTCATCAAAAGTCACATTCTCACCTGTAACAGCCTTAATTACCTGGGGGCCAGTAATAAACATATGGCTTGATTTATCTACCATAAAAATAAAGTCGGTAATGGCCGGAGAATAGACAGCACCGCCAGCACATGGACCTAGAATAACTGAGATTTGGGGAATAACTCCCGAAGCAAGGGTATTTCGCATAAAGATATCACCAAATCCGGCCAGAGCATCTATTCCTTCTTCAATACGTGCACCACCCGAGTCATTTATACTAATNAATGGAGCACCCATTTTTACCGCCATGTCCATCACTTTAGTAATCTTCTTGGCATGCATTTCACCAAGAGAACCACCTATCACCGTAAAATCTTGTGAAGAAACAAAAACAAGACGGCCGTCAACTGTACCATAACCAGTTATAACACCGTCACCTGCTACTTTTTTATTTGTCATATTAAAATCAACACATCTAGCTTCAACAAATGGATCAATTTCAATAAAACTACCTTCATCAAAGAGCAGATCTAGCCTCTCCCTGGCAGTCTTTTTACCTGCATCATGTTGTTTAATGATTTTGCCTTCTCCTCCGCCTAGCTTTAAATCTGATTTTCGGGCGTGGAGATCATTCACTTTTTCAATAGTTGACATTTTTTCACCTCGTAGGTTCTTTTAGTATATTTAATATGATTGTTAAATGGTTAACTAGTTTATTATCACTTGGTCATAATTATATTATATTTTAAAAATTAGTGCAATATTAATAACTACAAATATGTTGATTATTCAATTGCACGCTCTAATGCAGATCTGTCCAAAAGTAACAACTTCTTATTGCCAATTATCTCAAGGACTCCTTCCTCTTGCAGCATGCTCATCTTTCTGCTGACGGTCTCTCTGGTGATTCCTATATAGTTTGCTATACCCTCCCTGCTAAGAGGCAGTTCAATAAGGGTCCCTCTTGGATCATCTGTACCAAATTTATTGGCAAATTCAAGAATTACTGAACTGATTCTTGAATCCACAGTTTTTGTTCCCATTGACTCAACAACATTTTCCAGGTGGTCAAGACGATTCCCTAACTCCTCCATAATCTTAAGGGCAATATCAGGATACTCCTGGATCAGAGTCTGAAAATCACCTTTTTCTATCAGACAAACATGTGTTTCCTCCAATGCTTCAACNGTATATCCTGAAGGTTGGTTCCTTAATAGATTCTTTTCACCAAAGAAATCTCCATCTGAAAAAATATAGAGAATTTGTTCTTTTCCTTCTATAGTTGTCTTGAAACCTTTAACCTGGCCTTTATTAATAATTACAAGACTATTAAAGGNCTGCCCTTCGAAAATCAAAGCCTCTCCCTTTTTATATGTCTTATGTATTACCAAATTGATGATTTTAATAAGCTGCTCATCATCAAGACTCGAAAATAAGGATACTCTTTTGGCACAAATATCCTGATGGCATGATTTGCACATATAAACGCCCTTCGCCATATAAACCCCCTATTTCAGTAATCAATCTTTATCTATTTATTATTAATCTTATTTTTAAAAAAGGCAAGACGGGGGACGGTTCCGTGTCTTGTTATCTTATATAACTGTTAATAATAGCCCACACAATTCCCCATGCTGTTCCTAAAACCNATCCACCAATTACATCTCTTGGATAATGAACTCCGATGTAAATACGGGTAATTCCCACAAGAAGAGCAATAATATAAATAATTATACCTCCGGCAAACACTGCATTAAAGTGTTGTAGAAGTAAGGTTGCCAGAAAAAAGGCCTGACTGGTATGTCCACTTGGAAAAGAATGACCTCTTGCCCGTTCCCCTACAATACGGATTTCTTTTAAATGAAGAAAGGGGCGTTTCCTTCTTATTATTAATTTCATTATTTCCACAATCAGCCATAACGTAAGGCTGCCTAAAACAACCTCGTAGGCTAAAAGATTATCTATAAAAAAATAAAAAAAGGCGGCTAACATTAAAGCAAAAACCCCACTACCTAATTGGGTGATTCCAAGCATCATCCAGTCTACCCACTTAGGCCTCCTGCCCCTCATGTTAAACAGATTGAAAACCCACACATCAATCTGTTGTCCCTTTTCCCAGACCAGCGATAAGGTCACTGCACCGAATATGAGTACCAAACTAACTAAAAGCTTTTGCTCCTCAATTTTTTCCCAGAAGGTTTGCAGAGCTGTATCAGGGATCAAAGACAGGACAATAATTAACGCCGCAATTATCATTATTACCCAGTAGATAAATCCGACGTGCCTAACACGATTTATTAGCCTTTTCCAGACTGAGTGTATTTGAAGCTCCGGTATTTTTACTTCTTCAGCCATATTTTTTTGTTCGGTTTCCATATAATTTCACCTGATTTCCATGTCTGGTTTTATCCACCCCGGCCATAACATTTAAAGCATTGTGTGATATATCAATTATAACAGAATTATGCTTAATAATTCTTCCATCAATAAGAACTGACATGGGAGGATCAGTTTTAATCACTATATTCTTTGCACGAAACCGTTTGATTCGATAGTCCCGGTCCCCTCCTGCCTCAGTTTTCAACACATAACCAAGCATCAGCCTTATTTTTGGAATGTCTGCACATATAAGAACATCAAAAAATCCATCAGAAAAAGCTTTTTCTGAATTGCCTATCTTATAATTATGACCTATAAAAGGCATATTTGATACTATCACTACATGACCGGATTCCTTAATATCTGTTTTATTGTCTAAAATCAGATGAATTTTTGATGGGAACGAAGAAGATAATTTAGAGATAAAATCCTTTATCTGGCTGATATCCCCATGCTGGATACTGTCACTTGATTGAAAAAGCTCAGAAAAAAGCCCGATAGAGCAAACCTCAAGAAAAGGCACCAGGGAATTTGCGCATTTTACTATCCCCATATCTGTTTTTATTTTCCGTCCTCTTCTTAGTAATTCTATAGCAACTTTTAAATCATTAGGGATTCCTAAACTGAGTGCAATATTATTGCGGGTTCCGGACGGAATTATCCCCAGAATTGCCCTGGTGCCTAAAAGAGCAGCTGCAGTGGCTGAAACTGTCCCATCACCACCGCAAACTACGAACATACGTATTCCATCCTTAATAGCATCAGCGACTAAGGCATAATAATCTGTATCAGGCTCAGTAATAAACGGCTCAGCGATAAACCTCCAGTATTGAAGCTCCTTGATTATTTCGGTAAACTGAAGAGGTTTTTTTTTATTACTTCCTGCAGCAGGATTATATATAAGCTTTATTCTCTTATGATGCTTATATTTCATTAATGGATTCATATATAATTACTTTTGCTTCGATATTTCAGAAAGTGCTTCAGAGGCTTCCATATCACACCTGTTATCGGTAGCAATGTCGCCTAAAGCAAGCATGCCAACAATCCTGTTGTTTTCAACCACAGGGACTCTTCTGATTTGTTTTTCAGCCATTATTCTTGTAGCCGATTCAACGTCCATGTCTGGCGAAGCAGTTGTTACCTGGCCTGTCATCACATCTCTGACAGGTGTATTTTCGGGATCCTTACCATGGGCAATATTTCTGACTACTATGTCTCTGTCTGTAACTATACCGATAAGGCCGTTATCGTCACAAACCGGTATAGAGCCAACATTATGCTTTTGCATCATTTGAGCCGCTTCCACAACCTTTGAATCTGGGTTAATATATGCCACATTACCAGTCATAATATCTCTTACCTTCATAACTATCTTCTTCTCCCTTCGCTCAAATCAAAAAATTCACATACAACAATGACTTTGNGCAGTAAATAATTATAAAGGTAGTTTTTCATATAAAAGATAAACTAAACAAGCATTTTCTGTTATTGAAATTTATCCGGAAATTGTTTAATTATCCCCTCAGACATTGTATCTGCCATTTCTAAAGCCTGTCTTTCCATCTCAGTATAAATATTTATGCCCGCCAAATAATCTGCATTTAACATATCAACAGCCTCGGTCTTGACTAGGGCTAAATGATTAAATAACATGTTTTCCCATTCCCTGCGCGACCAGAAGGGATTTATGCTGGCAAGAAATGCAGCAATTTCTCTGGCATTATTATACCAACGCCGTTCTATATCGTCTGCGGTCATTGTATCTCCCGCTTTTGCTGCCTTAACAAGATCTGCAGCTATAACAAGATGATCTGTCAATAAATCAGCAAATTCTGAAGCCTCAATACCATAAAATGTTCTTAACGCATTTTCAAAGTCTTTTGAATTTTGTAATAAGCGTTCTATAACTAAATTTACATCAGGTAAATCGAAAACTAGACTTATAATTGCTAATCGAGTCCATGTAATATGTTGTTCCCATAGCATACGAAATAGATTCATCAGCTTTACTTCGGATTCCGGAATACATCTGGTTGAAGAAGAGACTTTTATTTTTGGATTTCGGCATCCCGGCCAGATATTAATTCTTTGGGCAACACGGAGCATACTTACATCAACATCAGGATTAGCTGCTATTATAGCCTCGACAGTAGTATTGTATCTTTGAGCTAATTTGTAAAGAGTATCTCNATGTGNACTACAGTATGTATAATAGTTCTATAACCACATGGATTCATATGAACTTCACCTTATTTTTTTACCTACAGTAATACTATGTTATATGCAAAAAAAGGTTCTTATTAACACCACTGTTCTGTACTGTTTCATTATTGAATAAATAAACATCTCATTGCATGAAGTTTTGGTAAATGATAATATCAAGTATAGTAATCTATTTTCTTACTTATTCATGGAGAATTATGCACGTATTCATCTGAACACTTAATGGAGGTCTATAAACCGGCTTATGAAACTTAATTATAAGCAAACATTTATAATAGGCTTTGGATTCTTTGCAAGCTCTCTCGCTTGGTCTATGTATAATGTTTATGTTCCGATACTTCTCGAAAACTATATTACAAGTACACTGTTAATAGGATTAATTATGACTATTGACAATGCATTCGGAGTGGTTTTTCAGCCTTTTTTTGGAGCTCTATCTGATAAAACAAACACCCGGCATGGACGTAGAATGCCCTATATATTAATAGGTATACCTATATGTGCCGTTGCCTTTTCATTAATACCATTTACCTGGTCATTGGCTTCATTAATGGCAGTTGTTATAATCTTCAATTTCGTTATGTCCACATGGCGGGCCCCTGTAGTTGCCCTGATGCCTGATATTACTCCCCCTTCTTTAAGAAGCAAGGCAAATGGAGTTATAAATCTTATGGGTGGCTTGGGAAGTCTGTTTTCCTTCTTTGTAGGAGGGCTGCTATTTAAGGAGGGCGGGATGCCTCTACCCTTTATGGCAAGTGCAGCGGTAATGCTTTTGGCGGTGGTTATATTAAAAGTATTTGTACATGAAAAGAAATATGCTGAAAATGCGGGAGTTACAGAAATTAACCCAGAGGCTGAAGAGTCAAAGGACAATGTGAACGAAAAAGGCAATGCCGGGCAAAAAAGAGTCAGTCTATTGCTGATACTATTTGCTATACTGTTCTGGTTTAGCGGGTATAACGCTGTGGAGACTTTTTTCAGTCTATATGTTACAAACACTCTGCAAGACTCTGCAGGGAACTTTCTGACTGCAGGAGATGCCTCTTTACTCCTTGGAGTATTCTCTGTAACATTCCTGCTATTCTCTATCCCTGCCGGCTTTATCGGATCAAAAATNGGAAGGNAGAAAACCATCCTTATTGGCCTTGCCGGTGTTACCTGCTTATTCATTGCAATGCTTTTTACAGGTGACATTTGGGCATTAAGAATACTTCTGTTCCTTGGAGGTGCCTTCTGGGCATGCGTTAATATAAACTCTCTGCCCATGGTTGTTGAATTGGCTAAATGGAAGGATATCGGGAAATACACAGGTTTTTATTATTTCTTTTCCTTCAGTGCATCTATTATAAGCCCGATATTATTTGGCAAAATCCGTGACATGGCCGGACATTATGAAGTCCTGTTCATATATGCTCCTGTAACCTTTATACTAGCTTTTGTCTGTATGCTGTTTGTAAAGCATGGTGAAGTAAAAAAGGTTGAAGCAAAAGCTTAACCTTTTAAATCTTACTATCTGTTTTCAAATTTATTCAAAAACATTTTTGTTCGTTCACATTGAGGATTGTCTATTACATCACAGGCTTCTCCCTCTTCAATAATAACTCCACCGTCCATAAATATTATTCGGTCTGCAACATCTCGAGCAAAGCTCATCTCATGAGTAACTATAACCATTGTCATATCCTCTGCCGCAAGTTCGCGTATTACTTTTAGTATCTCTCCGGTTAGCTCCGGATCAAGAGCCGAGGTAGGCTCATCGAAGAACAAAATCTTAGGATTCAGAGCCAAAGCTCTTGCTATTGACACGCGCTGCTGTTGTCCACCTGACAATTGAAAGGGATAAGCATCTTCCTTATCTTCAAGCCCCATCTTCTCCAGAAGCCGGCGCCCTATTTCAATAGCCTCATCCTTAGGTTTTTTCTGGACACTAATAAGGGCATCAGTTACATTCTTAATAACTGAAAAATGGGGAAACAGATTAAAGTTTTGAAAAACTAGGCCATAATAGCTTTGAATTCTTTTAAGATCCTTAGGTGAAGCATAAACTGCCTTTCCATCAATTGTTTGAACAGCATGCTCTCCCAGATACTTTAGCTCACCTGAATCTATTGTCTCAAGCATGGTAGCACATCTCAGAAGTGTTGATTTGCCAGAACCAGAAGGGCCAATTATGGCAACTACACTCCCTTCTTTAACATCAAAGGAAATGTCTTTAATTACTTCCAGGCTCTCAAAGTCCTTTTTTAAATTTTTAACCTCTAATATCTTCATTTATATCCCCTTACCTGTAATAACTAACCTTTTTCTCGACCCATTCCATGGTTGTTGCTACTATGTAATTGAATACATAGTAGAATACCCCTGCCACTATAAAGGGTGTTGTGGTTTTCTGTGCCGCAGCTATTGCCTGAGCTGTGGTAAACATCTCTGATACCGATATAACAAATGCTAAGGAGGTATCCTTTATGAGAGTAATTATCTCATTGGTTACTGCAGGGAGAATCCGCTTTATTACCTGGGGTAATATAATCTTAATAAATGTCTGACTCTTACTGTATCCAAGTATTTTTGCCGCTTCATACTGACCAACCTCCATGGATTCAATTCCGCCTCTGTAAATCTCAGCGAAATATGCAGCATAATTGATTGAAAACCCTATTATCACTGCAAGAAACCTGTAACCCCTGATGGACCACCCAAATAAATAGTAGGGGCCGAAATAAACAACCATCAGCTGCAGCATTAATGGAGTTCCACGCATTACTGAAATATAGATCTTAGTTATATTTCTTATAATGGGATTTTTCGACATGCGGCCAAAGGCAACAAGTAAGCCAAGTGGAAGAGAAAAAACCAGAGTCAGAGTAAATATCTCAACTGAAATTAGCATGCCTTCAGCCAACTGAGACAATAAAACTGATAAATCCAAAGAAGGCACCTCCTGTTACTAATGTGAAAAATAAAGGGCTATCTTTTAGGGACAGCCCTTCATAAATAAATTACTTTTCTAATATCTGTNATATAAATATGCATTCATACTGACTATACTTGTTTGCAAATTACTTTCCAATTGTTGTAATATCTTTTCCAAACCATTTTTCAGAGATTTTTGCCATAGTACCATCCTTGGCCATGCCTTCCAATGTTTTTTGGATTGAGTCTCTTAACTCCTCATTTTCTAATAAGAAGCCCACTCCGTATTCTTCCTCAGCAAGCTTTTCTTCTAAAACAATAAGGTTTAGATTTCTTTTTTCAATATTATAGTTTGCAACAACTTCATCCATGGCAACAGCATCAACGGCTCCAGCCTCTAGGTCCATAATTGCAACATCATAATCTGCTGATTTTATATATTGTCCAAAGGAATTTACTAGGTCGGATTCACCTGCAAGAGCCTTCTCTGCACTTGAATCTGACTGTACAACTACAATCTTCCCTTCTAAGTCACTGAGCTTTGTAATTCCGGAATCAGCGTTCACTACGAATACCTGATTGTTAGCCATATATGGATCTGTCCAGGTATAGTCGTTTTCTCTACCGTTTATGGTAAAACCATTCCAGATACAATCAATATTTCCTGATGTCAGCTCAAAGTCTTTTGATGTCCATTTTATAGGCTGCAATTTAAGCTCAAGGTCTAACCGTTTAGCAGTTTCTGCAGCAAGCTCCAGATCAAAGCCTGTAAACTGACCGTCATCACCTACAAAACCCATGGGCGGGAAGTTCTGATCAAATCCAACAGTAAGGACTCCTTCTACATTTGTTCCTGCCACTGGCTTCGCAGTACATGCGGAAATGCTAAGCATCATAACTATCATAAGAAGTATCGCAATTATTTTTTTCATTTTTTATGTCCTCCGATTATTATGTAAAAGTCATATCAAATTGTAATACATTAGTGTGCTAAAGTAAAGAGTGTTTTTATCATCCTTCAAATGTTTTGGCCAACTCAAACTCTTTCTTGACGTCATCTGAGGGTTCCTTGGTCAAGAGAGATACTACTACTATAGCTATACAGGAAATCAGGAATGCAGGAAGCAATTCATATATTGCAAATACTCCACCTATAGGTGCGATAAGACCATCCCAAACAAATACCATGATCCCTCCAGAGAGCATTCCGGCAATGGCTCCCGCCCTTGTGGTTCTTTTCCAGAAGAGAGAAAAGAGCATTAAAGGTCCGAAGGTTGCGCCAAATCCTGCCCAGGCAAAGGACACCACATCAAATATTACACTGTTTTCATCAAGGGCAATAAGAATAGCTATCGCTGAAATAACAAGCAAAGTTATTCTTGTCATTCTTAATACCTGCTTATCACTGGCATCCTTTTTCATAATGCCATGATAAATACTCTTGGAAAATGCTGAAGCAGAAATCAGCAGGTATGAATCCGAGGAGCTAATTGTTGCCGCAAGTATACCCGCCATAACAAAGCCTGCGAAAATTGGAATNAAGAACTCGGTTGATAACAGAATAAATACGCTCTCAGATGTACTTTTAGTTAATAAAGCCNCCGGATATAAAACACGGCCTATAATTCCGATGGCCACAGCTGCGGTAAGAGAAATAGCGCACCATATTGTGGCGACTCTTCTTGACAGTTTAAGCTTACTGGGTTGTTCAATGGCCATAAATTTTAACAGAACATGAGGCATACCGAAGTATCCCAGACCCCAGGATAAAGTAGAAATAATGGTTAACAATCCATATTTGCCAGCTTCTCCAAACAGTGGCTTTCCAGTTGTTGCAAGCTGCTGAACGCCATCTGCAACAGTAGGCTGAGCTATCCCAAAGAAATCTAAAAAACCAGGAATAGTTTTAGCATTGTTTATTAAAGAGGAAACACCTCCAACTTTTGAAATTCCAATAAACAATACTGCTNCCAGAGAAATAAACATTACAATGCCTTGCATAAAATCTGATGCGCTCTCTGCAAGGAATCCACCGATAAAGGTATAGAAAATAACAAATATCGCACCCAGAACCATCATTACGATATAGCTGGAATTAAATAATGTGCTAAATAGCTTTCCTACAGTTACAAAACAGCTAGCGGCATAAACAGTGAAAAATACAAGAATAAATATTGATGCAATTGTAGAGATAATCTTCTTATTCTCTTTAAATCTGTTGCTAAAGAAATCAGGAATAGTAATTGAGTCGGAAGCTATCTTTGAATAACCTCTTAGTCTTTTGGCAACAAACAACCAGTTTAGATATGTACCTATTAATAACCCAATTGCTGTCCAAAAGGCATCACTAANGCCACACCAATATGCTANGCCCGGCAATCCCATTAATAGCCAGCCGCTCATATCGGAAGCCTCTGCCCCCATAGCAGTAACCCATGGTCCCAAAGACCGTCCTCCAATAAGGTAGTTTTGACTGCTTTGACTGGCTCTTTTAGCATAATAAAGGCCGATAGCAATAACTACACTTATGTAAATACACATTGCAATTAGAATTTGCACCTTATCTGCATTCATCATGTTTCCCCTTTCATCTGTTACTGACCGCATAATTATACCAAAGTAGCTCTGGTTAATCAATTTAATATGCTAAAGTTTTAAAGCGTTAATGTAAGTATAATAAATTCGCTGAATAACCAAATTGAAAAAGCGAGACACAGCCCGAGTAAGACACAGATCCGTCCCCTGTCTTACTCCCATAGGTTTTCCGGATAAAGCCCGTCATTCTTGAGCTTAGTAATGGCCTTTACCACAGTAGCCTTATCCTCTTTATATGTTACGCCGTGCCATTTATCATGGGTTTTCAGAACCTTTACTCTTCCCTTGCCGTCATTAATAATACGACCCACAACATTGGGTAAAAAGAACTCTGCCTTAAGAGGGTTATTTTTAAGCTCATTTTCAAGAAAGAGCATAAATTCTTCATCTAGCTCCTTTAAAATGCTCTGGGTAAAGCCCCAGGCATTCATTGAAACCATAGTACCTTTGGGAATCGTAATCCATGTCTTACCGTCATCCTCAGAATAGGCGGCACCATCATTATGTTTTTTTATGCTGGTTCTCTCTATAATCTTTTCAAGATAGCCTGAGCCGTCAGTTGAGCATACACCTCTGGATACTGTTCCGTTTTCAGTAAGAGTGTTTTCAATTACATATCCCACCATGGCATAATTATAAAGATTCTGGTCCTCTGCTTTTTTTAGATAGTCATATAGTAAGGAGAATGCATTCCGCCCATAATAATCATCAGCATTAATAACTGCAAAGGGCTCTTTAATTCTGTTTTTACAGCACAGAATTGCATGACCAGTTCCCCAGGGCTTTACTCTGCCTTCAGGGACTGTATATCCTTCAGGTAAATCCTCTAACTGCTGATAAATATATTCAACCTTAATATGCGAAGAAATCTTATCTCCAATTTTCTCTTTAAAAAGGGCTTCATTTTCTTCCTTAATGATAAAACAGACCTTCTCAAAGCCAGCCTTTATTGCATCATATACGGAAAAATCAATTATTATATGGCCTTTATCATCAATTGGATCTATTTGCTTTAATCCACCGTATCTGCTTCCCATACCTGCAGCCATAATTACTAATACCGGTTTATTCATAAATACTCTTAAACTCCTTCTCTTCTCCATCATCATGCCAGTCAAATTCTTCCGGGNTCACAGCCGTTTCTCTAATTTCTCAACTCCGGTCAGAATCGTTTTACCAAGCTTTTTCTACTGGTGACAAGCATTTTTATTAAAGCTGTTACTTTTAGCACATATTATACTTATCCTGTTATTCTATTTCAATGCCTCTCTCCTTTAGCCTGCGTTTTGTAACGCGTGCTAAAATTGCATATATGACAGCAAAGGCCGGAATACCTACAATCATACCTCCAANGCCAAAGAGACTTCCCCCTACAATAAGGGAAACCAGAACCCACAGACCATCTAGACCGATTGAATTTCCCATTACCTTCGGATAAATTATATTGCCTTCCAGCTGTTGAAGGACAATAATAAANATAATGAACCATATAACCTTGGGGGGATCTACCATTAAAATAATAAAAGCACTCGGTATTGCACCAAGCCAGGCGCCAAAAAACGGAATGATTGCGGTGACTGCAATGATTCCACTACAAAGCACGGCGTATGGAAAATTGAATATCAACATTCCAATAAGAACCAGCACTCCAAGAATGAAAGCCTCGGNAATCTGTCCTGATATAAACTTTTGAAATGATTTATTAAACTGTGCCCCGGTATCAAGTATTCTGTTGGCAGTGCNTTTAGAGGTATATGCAAATATTAATTGCTTCATTATTCTGATAAGCTTTTCCTTCTTAGCCAATACATAAACAGACACAATAATCCCCATGACAATATTAATTATCCCACTTGTAAGAGACTTTGTTAAATTATATACCTGGGGTAATGTGGCAGAGATCAGTTCGCTGCCTTTTGTGATTATTTCATTCCAGTTGATGGTTATAGTTTTCCAAAGTTCACTTGATAAATCAAATCTTTGAGTTAAGTCATTAATGAAATTATTCAATGAGCTAATGTAATTGTTCATATTTGAGACAAGGTTTACTATACTATCAGTAATCTGAGGTCCGAAAAATAAAACAAGAATGGTAAGAACCAGAGCTACGGCAACATATGTGGTTACTATAGCCAATGGTCTTTTCAGCTTTCTGACTAAGGCCCGTTTTGAAAGCTCAAGCTTTTTATAGAATACTCTTTCGAAGAATCTCATGGGAATATTCAACACATAAGCGAAAACCAGGCCCATTATAATGGGGCTCAAAACCTGAATAAGCAGCTTCAAATAATTTTTAACAGTGCCGATATTTGAAACCAAAAGATAGAGCAGCACAGCATAAGTTATCAGAATGATATACGTCAAGAGGCCGCCCTTTAGTTTCTCCCCTTTTTCTCCTCGTATAATCCTGCCTATTCCAGTCTTAGACTTGTTTTCTACTCCCCGCTCTGTTATGGTGCCTGTAGTATTAGATTTTTTGGGGTTTTCCTTTTTCTTCATCAGATAATTACCTCGTTTTTTTACTTTGTATATTTACGACTTATTGTTTTTTCTATCTCTACAATAGGTATTATTAAGACCGATAATCCAACAGCAATTAAAAAGTTTGTAAGTGACAGAGCGGTCAGCTCAAACACTGTATTAAGGCCAGGAATATATATTACTCCTAATGTTAGTACAAAGGAGGCAAGCATTGCCNATAATAAATATATATTATGAGTTTTTATAGTAAATATGGACCTGGTGCTTGACCTTAAATTGATAGAGTGGAAAATCTCACATGTGGATAATGTAAGAAAGGCCATAGTCATTGCTGTGGTCTGCTTCAGAACAACTGAAGTATATTGCCCTGAATAGCCTATGATAAATGAAATTAGTGTAAGTATGGCAATCACCACACCTTGATATATAACCCTTCCTCCAAGTCCTTGGGCAAAAATACCTTCCTTCGGATCACGGGGAGGCTTTTTCATAATATCACTTTCAGCGTCCTCCATACCCAGTGCAATTGCCGGGAAGGAATCTGTAATCAAATTTATCCAAAGGATATGAATGGGCGAAAACAATCTTAGATTCATAATGGTGGCAACAAATAAAGCCACAACCTCGCTAAGATTCGAGGATAATAAAAACTGAATGGATTTCTTAATATTCTCGTAAATTCTTCTGCCTTCATCCACGGCATAAACTATGGAGGCAAAGTTGTCATCTGCCAGGACCATATCTGAAACACTCTTACTTACGTCGGTTCCTGTTATCCCCATACCAACGCCTATATCGGCAGCCTTAAGTGCAGGAGCATCATTTACACCATCTCCTGTCATAGCTGTGATCATACCTCGTTTTTTCCATGCAGAAACTATTCTGACCTTATGTTCAGGCTGAACTCTCGCATATACATTCCACTTATCAATATTTTTATCAAATTCCTCATCGGACATATTAGAGATTTCACTGCCTGTAATAGCCTGAGACTCATGTGTTATAATCCCTAACTCTTTAGCTATTGCCACAGCCGTATCTTTATGGTCTCCAGTTATCATAATAGCCCTAATTCCAGCTTCCTTACATTCGTCAATTGCTGCTTTTGCCTCTGGCCTTACCGGATCGATCATTCCTGTCAGGCCTATAAAAATCAGATTCTTTTCTAAGTTTTCAGGAGAAGTATCCTCGGGAATGGCCTCCCAATTTCTCATAGCTGCAGCTAAAACACGTAAAGCCTTTTTAGCCATCTCGGTATTCTTTTCCAGGACCTGTTTGTAAAGCTCATCTGTCAAAGGAACTGCTCCATCAGGAGTAAGTATATGTGTACATTGCTTCAACAACTCATCGGGTGCACCCTTTGTATATTGAATAAACTTGTCATCTGCCTTATGAACTGTGGACATCATCTTTCTTAAAGAATCAAAGGGGGCTTCCCCGACCCTTGGCATATCCTGCTCCAGCTTATTCTTATCTAAACCTTTCTCCAAAGCATATCTGACCAGAGCACTTTCAGTTGGTTCTCCGATTATTTCGCCATCATAATCATCGGACAGGGCTGCGTCATTACAAAGGGCCATAGCCATGGTAAGCTGGTTTACGTTACCAAATGCATCAACGACGGTCATTTTGTTCTGTGTTAGTGTACCTGTTTTATCAGAGCAAATAACCTGGGTACAGCCAAGGGTTTCAACAGCTGTAAGCTTGCGGATGATTGCGTTTCTTTTTGACATCTTTGTTACGCCAATAGAAAGTACAATGGTTACTACAGCAACCAGACCTTCCGGTATAGCTGCTACAGCCAGACTGATGGCAAGCATGAACCCATCAAGTACATGTTCACCCTGAAAACCACCATTCCTTATTACGCTGAAAACAAATATAAGAATGCTGATAATAATTACTGCTACACTAAGAACCTTGCTCAAAGAAGCTAATTTTTTCTGAAGAGGAGTTTTTTCATTTTCTGTACGAGAAATGATACCGGCGATTTTACCCATTTCGGTATTCATTCCCGTTCCTATTACAACCCCTTCTCCACGCCCATAAACTGCATTTGTGCCAGCATATGCCATATTGCGTCTGTCTCCAAGCGTAATATCTTCGTTCTCTTCGGCTTCTAAAGTATTACTTGTCTTCTCTGCAGGGATGGATTCTCCTGTCAATGAGGCTTCTTCAATTTTTAAACTTGATGCAGAAATTAGGCGCATATCTGCAGGGATTGCATCTCCTGCCTCCAATAAAACAATATCTCCGGGAACAACCTCTTCGGATTTTATGCTCATAACATGTCCTGCTCTTTTTACCTTAGAATAGGGCGAAGACATTTGTTGAAGTGCTTCAATTGCTTTTTCTGCCTTTCCCTCCTGTATTACACCTAAAACAGAATTCAAAAAAACAACGGCGATAATAATAATGGAATCAACAAGCTCTTTAGCAAAGGCTGATATGATTGCTGCTGCAATGAGCACAATTATCATGGGGTCTGCCATTTGTCCAAAGAATCGGGCTATAACTGATTTTTTCTTTCCCTCATCCAACTTATTTTTTCCATACTGATTCATTCGTTTCTCGGCTTCTTCCTGAGTAATACCATCAAGGGAGGATTTTTGTTTTTCCAGAACCCTTTCAATACTTTCAAGATAATGTTTCATAACCACACTCTACCTTCCTTTACGAGACCAGCAGCATTGTAAAAGATAATTATTAACACAAAAATCATTATTAACAAAATATCTTATTAATAATACAATTTATTTCACAAAAATACCCTATCATATTGTATAATTAATAAAAAGCTTTTTTAATTACTTTTATTATATTATTGTTTTCCCGCAGAATTCTACATTATTTGCGATATTTCGCCGATATAATATATAAATGGCATAAATANCTAGGGAGGTTTTCCATGAAAATAAGAGGAAGATATGCGATATTATTACTCTGCACTCTTATCNTTGCTTTGCAGGCCGTATCATGTAGCCCTAGCACAACTGAATTACTTAATGATACAGACCAGCATACTCCTGACATAAAGGTTAATAATTCTGAAGACTTACTTTCATTTTATAAGGAGAATGTTAATTCTGTTTCTCCTGATGATTCTTCTCCCNAAATGAAGGAAACAGAAGGTTTAATTTATATTTTAGAAGCATCCTTTGACAGTCAGTCGGATATTTTTATTGGAAATGAAAACAAAGAATATCTAGTGGAAAATTATCTTTNCCCCGAAAACAAATACTTCTTTATGACTGCCGGAGANTGGAATAAAATTATTTCTATACTATTTTCTGCCGGCGATAATAGTATTTCTGCAAGGAATTATTTATCAGGCTATATGGAAAATGATCTGATTAACAGGCAGGATGCAGTTTCAAGTATTATGAAGGTTTTAGCCTCAATTCCTTCCATTACAATTGAAGAAGATGCTTCAGCTCTTCATAAATCATATGTATTGACTGATTTAGACGATTTGTCTGAAGAGAATCAGCTTCTTATCCGTAATGCGTATTGCCTGGGATTTACTGATCTTAACATTGATAGCGCGAAAAAGTTCAGGCCAAATGACTACCTTAGCCGTAATGATTCTGTTTCAATTCTATATCGTATATTTAGTAATTTAGGGTTTCCGATAAACAAACTTACACAGAATGAAGATCCTTCGGCTGCAACTGATACCGAACCAGGAGGAAACTCAGAAGAATTGTATTCCTTAGAACATATTTATACTGAATACAATAATTATTTGGATAATTTATTCAAGAGGGGAAAATCCTCCGACAAAAAGAAGATTAATATGTTGAATAAAGCCGAATCAATACTTACTAAAAGCACAGAAATTGGTTCAAGTTCTCCTGTCCTGAGTAAAGAAAAATTCACAAGGCTTCTTAGCGAGGTTTTTGGCCTTGACCAGAAGGAAGTCGATCAGTACTTGATCCATGAGACTGACGACGCAATTTCCTTTGACGGACTTGCAATTATTGTTTTTAACAGCCCAAAGCTATTAGGACAAGCCACTCCCGAAGAAGCNAGTCAGAAAGCCTTAGATGAGGCCAGGGCCANTATCCCGCAGTTTGATACTGCTCAAGATGCAGATAGCTTATCTCATATGCTTTCAACAGGGTTAATAAACGGTATTCATGAAATACCCGGCTTCACTCCCCAAAGGCCCGTGACAAATGCTGAAGCCTTAATAGTGATTAAGCGGATTGTCGAGAACATGAAAATTAATTAGTACTTTTACACACCATTAATTGCGTATTTTACTATAGTCTGTTTCATAATATTATAGCCCTCTTCATTCGGATGGATTCCATCTTCACACAAATAATTGTAATAATCTCGTTTTAGTAGGAAGGGCCCCCTGACATCGATAAATGGGCATGAAAGCTTTTGGGCGACATTCATTATGGCCAGGCTATAGGATTCATGGTGGCGATAGATAAGCTCTTTATCTCCTAACCAACTTAGTATTGCATCTGCATTCAGCCCCCTGCTTATCCAATTAAAATACTTTTCAGAATTGATAGGCGGAAGATTCATCAAAACGGGCTTTATACCGTGATCCCGAAACCGTATAACCATATCAGTAATACATTCTTTAAATGAGTTTATAGGAGTTTTAGGCAAATGATGACCTTTTGGATCTTCTGATATCTCTTCCCATTTATAGTCACAATCATTTCCGCCAAATTCTATGATTGCTATATCTGCTTTTGTCCCCTTTTCAAGGGAATTAAGCATAAGATTTCTTGCTTTTGGAGCCGTCATTCCAAATCTTGAATTATTCTTTATGCTTAGACCTAATTCGCTTAGTTTATTTATTATAGTATCCATTTTTAAACGGAGATACTTCTTTTTTTGCACATCATAAATAACACCTTTTAATACTGAGTCTCCCCATACTTCAATTTTCTTTAATAGATTAATCACTAAATCACATCCAATCGACTTTAAAATTATATCACCTGTTTTCAATAACCATATTATATGATATTGCTCTGCATGTCAACGGTTTTCTGTATTGAATAGCACTCTTCTTTATGTTATTATTTTCTTAACCTATAATAATTATTATGAGAATAATAATTTCCCACACTTGATTATCAGCGACAAAGAATTGCTTTATCAGGCCGACAGAATAACCATATACTGGAGGATTGTTTAAATGGAAGCTATAAAAAAAATACTATTAGAATGGGTAGAAGAGCTGGAGGAGTACCATATGCCGGGTTGGAGTGAGCTTCCAGATCTGGATCTTTATATGGACCAGGTAATAACCTACCTGGAACGGCAACTATCAATATTTTCAAAATCCAGTGAGGAAAAACTGATTACTCCTTCCATGATAAACAATTATGCAAAAAATGAGATCATTCCCCGGCCGGTTCAAAAAAAATATACCCGTGATCATATGGCACACCTTATATCTGTTTTAAACCTTAAGAACATTCTATCATTAATGGAAATTGCCAGACTTATTTCCCACGAAACATCCGATAAGCCGATTGATACTTTTTATAACAGGTTAATTAAAATTCAGGATGAGGCAATCAAGTCCACTGCCACTAGGGTAAAAGAATCATTTTTAAGCCTTGAAACCGAGACTGATAAAACTGATCAGGAAAAGCTAGGTCTTCTTGCATTGAAATTTTCTTTAGAAGCTAATGCCTGTAGAATTGCAGCAAAAAAAATAATAGAAGAGCTTGAAACTAAGACAGATAGCCCGCAACAAGCTGAAATCAGAGATAAAGCCAATAGCAATAATAGGGATACTGCAAAATAGTAAATATATTGTTATTTTTCAACACTTAATATCTCATAGCTTTGCCAATCGGTATTAAGCAGATCTGATTGCATCAGAATCCCAAAGCAGTGCTTATTCTTAATATGTACAAAATCATTATTGGAAATATTAAATCTGACCTTTACATCCTTGTCATTGATTTTACCGATACAATAAAAATCTGTATCAGGCTCAACAGATTCGTACTCAATAAATTGTCCCTCTAAAATGCCCTCAGGTAGTTCTTTTTTGTTTTGTTCATACAATAATTCGCCCGAGCTAAAAGCGTATCTCATAGGTGTTACCTCCATTATAGCTTTAAATTAGTCAGTTTAAGCCAGATCTTTTAACATATTTAGTTTCATATAATTCTTATCCAGCTGTAGACTTGTATATCGCAATGCAATATCTGAAAATCTCTTTGACACTTCTTCAGATAAATCAAAACTGAAAACCTTGCCTTTTGGAGCACACAAGACATAAACAATAGCCTTGGCAGTTCCTGTATCGATTAATCTGGCTTCAGTGTCAGACTTCGCACATACTTCGCATACAAAGCCACACTTATTAAAGCTAAAATATATATTATCTATTTCTGTAGTTCTGCACACTGCACAATCATGTACATGGGGGGGATAACCCGTAATCTGCATTAGCTTTATTGCAAAAGCAGATGATACTAATAATGGAGAACGCCCCTTTCTTAAAGCTTTGAATCCATAGAGCAGCAAGTCAAGTATCTGCCCGGATAAAGCAGCATCCGCACAGGTATCCTCAGCCAACTCAAGCATATGAGCTATATTGGTGAAGCACACCAAATCTAGAGCCAAATCATAATAATTAGTTATTACATCACAATTATTCAGGGTAAAGCTGGATCTTCCCCTATATAGAACATACTCACCATAGGTTAACACTTGGGTACCATAGCATGCACGGGTTCCATTCTTTTTAGCATTCCTGGCCATTACTGATATTTTGCCAAAATCCTCAGTAATGATAGTAAGCATTTTGTCACTGTCACTATAGGATATCTCTTTTGAAATAAGTCCTTTTACTTTTACTAATGCCATTTTCCCGCCCTATCAGTCCTTATCCTTGTATCCAAGTTCATTAAGCACAAAATCGTTGTTTCTCCAGTCATCCTTAACCTTTACCCAAAGCTTCAGTACTACCTTGGCATCGAACAGATTCTCCATATCCTGTCTTGCCAGGGTTCCCACCCTCTTGAGCATGGTGCCATTCTTACCTATTACTATACCCTTGTGTGATTTCTTCTCACAATAGATATCGGCATCTATATATATCACATTATTATCATTATCTTCCTTAAAGGATATGATCTCGATTCCGATGCCGTGGGGAACCTCCTCTGACAACAGCTGCAGGAGTTTTTCCCTGATAAGCTCCTGGGCCAGAACCTTAGACTGCTGGTCTGTAAGCATATCCTCAGGATAATACAATTCTCCCTCGGGAAGGAGCTTAAATAATACATCTAACACTTGATTCTTTGTATCTGCATTTAGAGCGCTTACTGGTATAATCTCCTCAAATTCATAGGCTTGGTCATATTGAGCTATCAAGGGCAATAAGGATTCCTTTTCAACAAGGTCTATCTTGTTAATAACTAGAATAACTGGAGCCCCTGCTTTTCTAAGCTCCTCAATTATTCTGGAATCGCCCTTGCCGATTTTTTTGTCAGTAGCTTCCACCATGTAAATAATTACATCAACATCCTCAATAGAATTGTAGACTTCCTTCATCATGAATTGCCCCAGCTTGTTTTTTGGGGTATGCATGCCGGGAGTATCAACAAAAACCATCTGATAATCATCAGTGGTCAGCACGGTACGAATAGAAGTTCTGGTTGTCTGTGGCTTGTTGGACATAATAGCCACCTTTTCCCCTGTTAAAAGATTCAACAGGGTGGACTTCCCAACATTTGGTCTTCCGATTATTGTTATGAAGCCTGATTTAAATGCCATATCCTATTTAACATCCTCCATATCACTTTGTTTAAAAGCACTTGGTAACAATTCATCAAATCTCCAGGTTTCGAAGCTGCCATTGTAATTGCTTAAATAGAGCGGTGTTTCAGGGCTGGCAAACTCACTTATGACTTGCCTGCAAATGCCGCAGGGCATTGTAGCCCCGTTGCTGTCGCTTGATACAGCAAAGGCTAATATTTTCTTTGCTCCATCAGATATTGCCTTAACAATTGCTGTCCTTTCAGCACATATAGCAGCTCCATAGGAGGCATTCTCTACATTGCAGCCAGTATATACTTTTCCGTTGTCTGCCACCAGAGCAGCACCAACATGAAATTTCGAGTAGGGAACATAAGCATTTTTCCTGGCCTCAATTGCAAGCATTACAAGCTTTTCAGGGTCGTACCCATGCGTTTTGACAGATTCAGCTCCTAGCATGTAATTACCTCCTCTTATACTATATTATACAGATTATTGTACCACTTTATTGCCTGTTTGAAAAAGTCTTTATTAATTATTGCTTAACATCGCATATACAGAGCAATACAAACATTTTATTATTAGCTGATAAATTTTACATAACCTCTTGTATTTTTCACAGTAGATGTTATACTACAAATAAAGTTATATATTGGATTAATACTGATTCTTGTTCTACCCTCTCCTGTTCTTTCTGGATTAAGGGTCACGTTCAAAAATGGTTTAATCCGGATTAATTAAGGAGGATTATATTAATATGGGTGATAAGACACTTACCTGTAAGGACTGTGGTGCTGACTTCATTTTCACAGAAGGCGAGCAAGCTTTCTACAAAGAAAAGGGTTTTGAGAACGAACCACAGAGATGTCCTGATTGCAGAAGGGCCAGAAAACAACAACGAAACAACAGAGGTCCTAGATACTAATCAGAATTTCAGGAGAGCTAAAGCTCTCCTTTTTTATTAGGTATGTTTCTTATTTAGGACGTTTTTTCATTGGGTACGGTTCTGTTGTGTTACTAATCTCGTGCCTTGTGAGCCGATATTGCCAGTTGCACACCGTCACAATCTACCCTAACCCTGTCTCCTTCAGATATTAATCCCTTTACAATCTGCTTCGCTATTTCAGTCTCAATACTTTTTTGGACAAACCGTTTAACAGGCCTTGCCCCATATTCAGGATTCCATCCATTGGCAACAACATAATCGAGGGCGGCATCAGTAATCTCGATATGAATATCTCTTTCTTCAAGTCTCTTGCCCAATGCATCAATAACAAGCCTGACTATTTTCTTAACCTCATCCTTAGTCAGGGGCTTAAAAAGTACTATGTCATCCACTCTGTTTAAAAACTCCGGTCTAAAGCCCCTTCGCAACTCTGTCATTACCTTTTCTCTTATTACCTCATCTATTTCCCCATCAGTGCCTGAATTCTCCAGAAGAATATAGCTGCCTATGTTTGAGGTCATGATAATAACTGTATTCTTAAAGTCCACTATTCTGCCCTGACTATCGGTAAGCCTTCCGTCATCCAATATTTGAAGCAGAATGTTAAACACATCCGGGTGAGCCTTTTCTATCTCGTCAAAGAGTATTACACTATAGGGTTTTCTTCTTACAGCTTCGGTAAGTTGACCGCCCTCCTCATATCCCACATAGCCCGGAGGTGCCCCAATAAGCCTTGCCACAGAATGCTTTTCCATATATTCACTCATATCTATACGAACCATGTTCACCTCTGAGTCAAAGAGAGCCTCCGACAAAGCTTTTGCAAGCTCGGTTTTACCAACTCCTGTCGGTCCTAAAAATATAAAGGAACCAACAGGGCGAGCTGTATCCTTTAACCCCGCTCTTGCACGAAGAACAGCATCCGAAACAGCAGTTACAGCCTCTTCCTGGCCTATGACTCTCTTATGAAGAGTATGACAAAGATTAAGAAGCTTTTCTTTTTCCTGCTCCATTAGCTTCGTTAAAGGGATACCAGTCCACTTAGATACGATTTCCGCAATTTCATCCTGAGTAACCTCTTCCTTAAGCATCCGTCCCGGAATCTTCTTCTGAAGCTGATTATCTTTAGAGATAGAACTCTCCAGTTCAGGTAGCTTGCCATGCTTCAACCTGGCAAGGGCTTCAAGATCATAGTTTCTCTCAGCTTCCTCAATCTGAAGCTTAACCTCCTCAATTTGTGCTTTAATATCCTTTTCTTTCTTGATAGATTCTTTTTCAAGCTCCCATTGTGCTTTCATGGTGTCAGCCGTTTCCTTGAGGCCGGCTATTTCAGCTTCAATGACCTTGAGCCGCTCTTGAGAAGCTTTATCCTCTTCCTTTTTCAATGCCTCCTGCTCAATCTCCAGCTGCATTATCCTACGCATCATCTCATCTAATTCAGCAGGCATGCTGTCAATCTCCATTCTTAACATTGAAGCAGCCTCATCCATTAAATCTATAGCCTTATCTGGAAGAAAACGATCTGAAATATACCTGTTTGAGAGTATTGCACAGGCAATAATTGCACCATCGGTTATACGCACTCCATGATGAATTTCAAACCTCTCCTTTAATCCTCTTAATATAGAAATTGTATCCTCCACTGTGGGTTGATCTACCAGAACAGGTTGGAACCTTCTTTCTAAGGCAGCATCCTTTTCTATATTCTCCCTGTATTCATCGAGGGTAGTTGCTCCGATGCAATGAAGCTCCCCCCTGGCCAGCATGGGTTTGAGAATATTGCTCGCATCCATTGCTCCATCAGCCTTTCCCGCTCCTACAATATTATGTAGCTCATCAATAAAGAGTATGATCTGTCCTTCCGAGGCCTGAACCTCTTTGATAACAGCCTTCAGTCTTTCTTCAAACTCTCCTCTGTATTTTGCACCGGCAACCAGGGAACCGATATCCAGAGAGTAAATTATTTTGTTCTTCAGAGTTTCAGGAACATCACCCTTTAATATTCGCTGGGCAAGGCCTTCAACTATGGCTGTTTTACCTACTCCGGGTTCACCTATCAGAACAGGGTTATTCTTTGTTCTTCTTGATAGTATCCTTATGACACGCCGAATCTCAGAATCTCTTCCTATTACAGGATCAAGTTTTCCCTTTCTTGCCAGGTCAACTAAATCACAGCCATACTTTTCAAGAGCCATAAAATCCAATTCCGGGTTTTGGTTGGTAACCCTTTGATTCCCTCTAATTATGGACATTGCCTCTTTAAAAGTGTCAGATGTGACACCATAGTTTCTGAGCATTAAAGATGTACTATTGTTTTTATCCTCAAGAAGAGCCAAAAATAAATGTTCAACGCTAACATACTCATCATTCATCTTTTCAGCAATTTCCTCAGCTGATATAAGAATTTGATTGTATCTTCTTGTAGGATATACATTGGCAGCACCACTTCCATATACCTTAGGAAGTGCATCCAGGGTCTTTATTAGTTCCGATACAATATCTTGCGGGTTTACACCTAGACTCCACAATATACGAGGAACCAGCCCCTCCTCCTGTTCGGCCAGGGCAAGGGCAAGGTGTTCACCATCAACCTGTTGCTGATTTAATTTTATTGCCCATTGCTGGGACTCTACAACTGCCTCCTGGGCTTTTGCAGTAAATTTCTCAAAATTCATATTGTTCACCTCTTTACTCTACAGTTACTAGTTATCCAGCCTTTCCAGTTCCTCGTACAGTCTCAATTGCTCCTGGCTCAAGTGGCTTGGATTATTTATTCTTATATTAAGGAACAAATCTCCTCTTCCGCCTATCGAATTATGGTATCCTTTTCCCGGAATGCGGATGCTCCCACCATTTCTGATTCCCCTTGGAATACTCACAAGTATCTTTGACTCAGGGGTCTGAACCTTAACTTCCCCCCCTAAAGCCGCCGTCCAAGGCATAATCTCAAGGTTCTGATGGATATCGAAGCCTCGTAAAGCGAACTGATCCTCCTTAAATTTAACCACTAAATATAAATCGCCCTCAGAACCACCATTTCGTCCCTTTCCCCCCTGTCCCCTTAGGCGTATTTTCCCTCCGGGCTGAATTCCTTTAGGGATTTTAACCGAAAGAGTCTTTCTGCCCTCTGGTGATTCAATTGTGATATGCTTTTCAGCACCCTTCAATCCGTCTTGCACAGATATTTTTATTTCAGCTTCCTTATCCTCGCCTCTGAAACTTTGATTAAAGCCTCTTGTACCGTCAGATGAATACCTTGCCGAGGAAAAGCTATTACCTCTGCCTGAGAATATCTCATCAATATTTATTCCCCCATCACCGAAGAACATTTCGAAGAAATCGCTGAAACCTTCCCCTCCCGATGTTCTATACTGGTAACGGCCATTTCCTGTTCTAAAACCATATTTCGACGGATCAAAATCAGATCCGTTGGAAAAATCAAATTGATTTCCGAACTGATCATATTTTTTCCTTTTATCTTCATTTCCTAAAACTTCATATGCTTCATTTATTTCCTTAAACTTTTCCTCAGCCTTATTATCGCCGGGATTAGCATCAGGATGATATTTTTTTGCAAGCTTACGATAGGACTTCTTAATCTCCTCCTGAGAGGCGTCCTTCTTCACTCCTAGTATTTCATAGTAATCACGAAACTTCATATTATTCCTCCCAGCTTAATCAGTTTGACTTTCTTTGACCTTTGTTATTATTATATCCACTTTTCTTCCGGAATTCAATATGAAATAGCTATTTTTATAAATAAATTGATTTATTACATTTATTATTACATTTATCAGGGTATATAATTAATATAACAATTTGTTGGAGGAGGACTTATGATTCGAAAAGAAATAGTGGCCATGCTGCTTGCCGGCGGGCAGGGCAGCAGGTTAGGTGTGCTCACGCAAAATATTGCTAAGCCCGCTGTTCTTTATGGCGGAAAATATCGCATCATTGATTTCACATTAAGTAATTGCATCAACTCTGGAATTGACTCCGTAGGTATCTTAACTCAATATCAGCCCTTAGCTTTAAATAATCATATAGGCATAGGAAAACCCTGGGACCTTGACCGTATGAGTGGTGGAGTAACAATTCTTTCCCCGTACATGAGAACCGAAAAGGGGGAATGGTACTCCGGTACTGCTGACGCTGTGTATCAGAATATTCATTATGTAGACTCTTTGTCTGCTAAATATGTGATTATTCTGTCAGGTGACCATATTTACAAAATGGACTACTCGAAAATGCTTGATTATCATAAGAAAAATAATGCCGATGCTACTATATCTGTTATTGAAGTTCCATGGGAAGAAGCAAGCAGATATGGAATCATGAGTACCCAGGAAGATGACAGAATATTTGAGTTCGAAGAAAAGCCTGCTAATCCCAAAAGCAGATTAGCCTCTATGGGTATCTATATTTTTACCTGGGATCTATTAAGAGAATACCTCATTCTTGATCATAGTCAAAGTTCCTCTCATCATGATTTTGGAAAAAATATTATACCCGCCATGCTGGCCCATGATAGGCGTCTGTTTGCCTATAAATTCGACGGCTATTGGCGTGATGTGGGTACCATCGATGCTTATTGGTCTTCCAATATGAATTTAACAGAACGGGTGCCTGATTTTAATCTGTTTGATCCTTACTGGAAAATATATACTCCTAATCCAGTATACCCACCTCATTTTATAGGAGACAACGGAAAAGTAGAGAAATCAATTGTCGCAGAAGGTTGTATGATTTATGGAACTGTAAGAAGATCGGTTATCTTCCCCGGTGTTACAATTAACGAGAATACTGTTATTGAAGATTCCATAATCATGTCCGAGGCCTTAATCGGGTCTAACGTGGAAATCTATAATACCATCATAGGGGAAACAAGTGTTATCGGAAATAATGTTAAATGTGGAGTAGGTGAATTTGCTGAGAGCACCTTCAACCCGAAGGTTTATTATACAAATACAACAGTAATCGGTTCTAACACAGTGGTTCCAAATAATACTGTAATAGGCAAGAATGTTGTTATTGATAATTATATAACTCCCCATGATTATGAAACAAATAACATTCCCTCAGGAGGATATGTTATGAAAGGAGGAGGAGCAGAATGAAATCAACAATGGGAATTATCTTGACCGGCGGAAAAAACAACCGGTTAAAGGAGCTGTCATTAGAAAGGTCAATAGCCGCTGTACCTATTGGCGGAAAGTACCGAATCATTGATTTTACCCTCTCCAACATGGTTAATTCAGGTATCACTAATGTTGGTGTACTTACTCAGTATAATTACCGTTCTTTAATGGACCACCTTGGCTCCGGTAAAGAATGGGATCTCGATAGAAAAACCGAAGGACTCTTTATCTTTCCCCCTTACCTCTCTGAATACGGGACAGGCTGGTACAAAGGAACGGCAGACGCCATGTACAACAATATTACTTTTTTATATAGAAGTGATGANGAATACGTTTTAATTGCCCAGGGCTATGCTATCTATAATATGGATTATACCCCTATGCTTGAGCGTCATATTAATACAAATGCTGATATTACCGTGGCATGTAGAAATATGGACGACTTAACCTGCGAAGACCAAAATCAGCTTGGTATGGTTCAGCTGGACGAGGATGGACGAATTATTGATTTCATGGAAAAGCCACCGAACCCTAAATCATCAATTGGTTCCTTAGGTATTTACATTATAAAGAGAGACTTCCTTATTGAATTATTGGAGGAAAGTGCTGCTAAAGGCCTGACCGAATTCGTTCAGGATATTATTGTTCGCCGCACTGATACCCTGAAAATTTACTCCTACATGTTCAATGGTTATTGGCGTCCTCTAAGCAGCATCCAGCTTTACTATAAAACCAACATGGAGCTGCTAAACCCCAAGGTAAGACAGGAATTGCTTGTGGGTCGTAATAAGATTTACACCAAGGTCAAGGACGAACCGCCGGCAAAGTATAATGCGGAGGCAAATGTTCATAATTCGATTGTAGCCGATGGATGTATTATTGAAGGAACAGTTGAAAACAGTATTCTGTTCCGTGGGGTTCGCGTAATGAAGGGGGCTTATATAAAAGACAGCCTGGTCATGCAAGGTGCAGTAGTTGGCGCTAATTCCAACCTCCGCTATTGCATACTCGATAAGGGCGTTACAATCTCCGAGGGCAAAGCTCTTAATGGTGATTCTCAATGGCCACTTATTGTAGGTAAAAATGTGACGGTATAAACCTACCAAAATATATAACAAATTAAAATAAAGCAAGGGATCTTCCCCTTGCTTTTTTAATACATAGCCCCCAGACATCTTAGTTCCATGAAAGATTAAATACGCCATTAGCTTAAATCTTAATGTTATGTAATACTTTGTTCTTCATTAATTCTCTACCCAAGGTCACTCAAATCTCATTTCGCCATTTAACAGAGCCTAATACTTTTGAACTTATACAAATATACCTACAACAAATTATTTACCAGCCTATATCTTCGGACTCATGCTTGCGGCTTCTGGTCATCAGGTCATAAACAGCGGTTTTGCAGTCCTTATTGTTAAACAGAATTTCATATGCCTGGTGAGAAATCGGCATTTCCACATTATACTTTTCGGAAAGCCTCTTTATTGCACGGGTTGCAGATATCCCTTCAACCACCATTTTAATTTCTTTCTGAGCTTCCTCAGCTGTATATCCTTTTCCAATTAAATAGCCAGCTCTCCAATTCCGGCTATGTTTGCTGGTGCATGTGACAATTAAATCACCAATACCAGTAAGTCCTGAAAAGGTACTTGCATTTGCCCCCATAGATATTCCAAGACGGCCAATTTCTGTTATTCCCCGGGTCATAAGAGCGGCCTTGCTATTATCGCCATAGCCAAGTCCATCGCTAATTCCTGCACAAAGTGCAATAACATTTTTACAGGCAGCACCTATTTCAGCCCCCACTATGTCTGAGCTTGTGTATACTCTAAAGGCTGGTGACATAAAAAGATCCTGGACCTTCATTGAAATATTAACATTTGCAGAGGCAGATACCACTGTTGTAGGAATTCCTCCTGCCACCTCTTCGGCGTGGCTGGGACCATATAAAGCAGCAATTTCGCAGCTTGGTATCTCACTTTTTATTACCTGGCTCAAGGTAAGTCCTGTGTCCTCCTCAAGACCCTTTGAGCACATAATGATAATATCGTTTTTATGTACATGTAGAGCTAAAAGCTTTGCAGTTGAGCGAACGGCCTGGGAAGGCACCACGAAAACTATGAAATCATGTCCATTAAGACATTCTTCAACATTAGAAGTAAATCTTATAGACTTAGGAATTCTGATTCCGGGGAGATTTAATTTGTGCTCCCTCTCTTTATCTAACATCTCAACTTCATCTTGGAACAATGACCATACAGATACCTCATGGCCATTATTTGATAAAAGTATAGCCAGAGCTGTGCCCCAGCTTCCTGCTCCTATGATTGATACAACTGACATTTTCTATTCCTTCCTCTGCTTATTATTAAAGCTAAGTTTTTTTTCGCTTCCATTAATTAATCTCTTTATATTTTCACCATGCCTTATTATAATTAAGCCTACCAGGGCACTTCCCACTAAAATCAGAGGCAAAGGCTCTTTGATAATAATGGATATACTTATAAACAGCATCGCGGCAAGCATTGATCCTAATGAAACATACCGGGTGACAGCTACAATCAAAACAAATGCCGCCAGACATATAAGTGCGGTTAAGGGTGAAAACATTAAAATAACTGCAAATGAAGTTATTACTCCTTTTCCACCTTTGAAGCCAAAGAATATAGGCCAGTTATGTCCTATAACCGCAAAAAAGCCGGCTATGTATAGGCCAAGATACACTCCGCTCCCCGAAGTCAGCTCTCCAAAAAGATAGCGACCAATGAGACAGGCAATTATACCCTTTAGAAAGTCACCAACTAAAACAGCTATAGCGGCACCCTTCCCAAGTATTCTTAAAGTATTGGTAGCACCGGCATTGCCGCTGCCGTGCTTTCTTATATCAGTTTTATAGAAAATTTTGCCAACCAGCAACGAGGTATTAACACTGCCCAGCAAATAACCTATTATAGCTGAAAGTATTGCTACAATTGATGGATTCACTTAATTATCACCTTTTTGTTTAATTGTAAATCTAATGGGTGTTCCCTCAAACCCAAAATTACTTCTTAATGTGTTTTGCAAATATCTTGTATAGGAAAAATGCATAAGCTCTGCATCGTTTACAAACACGACAAAGCTCGGGGGCTTTACACCGGTCTGAGTCATATAATAAATCTTAAGCCGCTTTCCCTTGTCTGAAGGAGGCTGAACCATTGCCAAGGCATCGTTGAGCACATCATTCAACAGTCCGGTGCTTACTCTAAATGAGGCCTGAGCGTTAACGTAATCTATAAGCTCAAATAATCTGTCAACCCGCTGTCCGGTAATAGCTGAAATAAATACTATGGGGGCATAGCTCATGAATTCCAGGTCCCCTATAACCTTCTTACGATATTTCTCCATAGTACCAGTGCTCTTTTCAATGGAATCCCATTTATTAATGGCGATAATAGATGCTTTCCCCTGTTCATGGGCATATCCGGCAATTTTTGTATCCTGCTCGGTAACTCCATCCTTAGCGTCTATCATGATTATGCATACATCGGCCCTGTCGACCGCAGTCCATGATCTTATTATACTGTATTTCTCAATACCCTCTTCAATCTTGCTTTTTCGCCTGATTCCGGCCGTATCAATAAACATATAGCGTTTTCCATCAATCTCGTAGAAGGTATCAATTGCATCCCTTGTGGTTCCCGGAACATCGCTTACTATTACCCGTTCTTCGCCCAGAATCCTGTTTATCAGAGATGATTTCCCAGCATTGGGCTTTCCAATAACAGCCACTTTAATACAATCATCCTCCTGGCCCAGGACATCCTCAGTAGGAAAGTGTTCATATATGGCATCTAACAGGTCACCGATACCAAGACCATGTATTGATGATATGGGGTATATTTCTCCCATTCCTAGATTATAGAACTCGTAGGCCTCCGGTGGAGTATCTCCAATACGGTCGGCCTTATTAACCGCTACGACAACTGGCTTTGAAGATTTTCGAAGCATAACTGCAACATCTTCGTCGGCAGCATTCATTCCGGTTTTTAAGTCCACCATCAATACTATAACATCGGCCGTATCTATAGCTATCTGAGCCTGTCGGATCATCTGTTGCTTAATAAAATCCTCAGAATAAGCTTCGATTCCTCCAGTATCAATTATAGTAAACTCTTTTCCTCGCCATTCACTTTCAGCGTAAATCCTGTCCCTTGTAACTCCAGGCGTATCCTCTATTATAGAAATCCGTTTCCCTGCAAGATAATTAAAAAATGTAGATTTACCTACATTAGGTCTTCCAACTATTGCAACTACGGGCTTTGACACTATTTCATCCCCCACTATCTTCACATTTTGTATATATCGTTCCTGATATTAATCGATTCTTTGTAAAGTCTGTCGTTATAATTGTAACTACTTTTTAATAAGATATCAAACTTATTATATCAGTATAGATATGGTCAGCCTGAATCACTGAGATCTAATCTGCCCATCAGATTTATTATGTGCTGTTAAAATCAATATATCAAATATTAATACTCTTCTTGTCCTATATTAAATCCTATGATATTATTATGGTGAACACGGTTTCACACTCATAATAGAAGTGTTTTATAATAATGACAAGTCTGTGATTATTGTCTTAAACGGAGGTAGGAATATGATAATTCATTCTGCAAGAACTACTACTAAAAATGCCTTTGAAGCCGCAAAATCTATTTTCAGGGAAAAATTTAATGCAAAAACCGGAGATGCTATTTTTTGCGACAGCTCTTTTTCTGATCTTATTGCTGTAACTGGCATAGTTTATAAGGCTCCTGCTGTTATAGAGCTATTAAAGAATAGCTCTATTGCTGATTATATTGACGAATTATCTAAAAAAAAGCTATCTCTGTTGTTCCAATTTGATGGCCAGACAAACAACCTCAAGGTTTTATCAGGGAATTCTTCTGGTGTTAGCGAGGTAAATTGTCCTGAGGATATTAAANCCAAGATTATTACTATTCTATCTGAAATACCTGAATGGGCAGGAATCTTAAATGATAAAGGGGAGCATGAAATTGATCTGTTATATCCCCAGCCAGGGCCTCATTTTAATGTCAATTTGCTCTTAGGTAACAGAACCGACTATCCTTATCCCCTTCAAACCACACCTAAGAGTGTTGTTGATAAGTTTGGCGGAGGAAGCTTCAGATCACATGCAGACACTCAGGTTCTCGCTACCCGTTGGGATACACGTCCTGAGGAAAACGGTTTTCCTGCCAATCGCCAGTTTTATCTGATGGAAAATAATAAGAAAATATTCTATTCAGCAGATCCCAATCATGAAAACTTTTTATCTGCTAAATGTATCCATGGAAAAAATCATACCCGGATAATATACAAAACCCGTTGTGGTCTTACCGTTACCCGTCTGATTTTCGTTCTGCCCCAGTACGAAGGTCTTCCTCTTGCTACTGAGGTTCAGAGAATCGAGATAAAAAACAACTCCGGCACTTCACGAAATATAAGAATTGTATACACCGGAATGTTTGGCCTTTCAAGGCCTATGGCTCAGTGGGAGGACGTAATCTATTCAACTGTTATTATGCAATCAAGGGTTTTGCAAAATGATGATGGTTCAATTATAGCTATATCCCCCGACTACTATCCGGAATTTGCTAAGCTTGATCAGCGTTTCCACAGCCTTATTGTACATAATAATGGTCAGACATCCTTTGCTAATGAATTCTGCATGAATTATAACGAGTTTGTGGGTTCAGGAACCCTTAATGACCCTAATAGCCTCCACAAATTATCCAATAGATTATCCAGAAAAGGTCCTGGATTCTTTGCTCTGGCTTCAGAGTTCAATATAGATAAGGACAGCAGCTGTATTGTTGATAATTTTACAGGTTTAGTCTCCGATAAGGCTAATGGGTCATATGATCCTGAAAAGAGCTTCCTTTCNGAGGTTCAGGCTCTTATTGACAGGTTTTCTGATGCTGCGGAGGTTGAGAATGCCTTTAATTACAATTTAAGCTTTCTGCAGCAATACTCAGACTTCCTTAAGNTGGAAACAGAAAACAAGATAATTGGTAATTATTTTAATAATAATCTACCTTTCCAAATTCTTTATCAAACCTTTGTTTCCCGTTCCTTTGCACAAACTCAAAAGGGCTATAGAGAAATGGGCTTCCGTGAGATTCAAGATTTGTTTGCGTCCATGTATTACTTTACAGCAATGGGAAAATCAGATCTTGTGAAGGATTTATTAACACAATGGTGTAGCCAGATTTACCAATTTGGATATGCTAACCATAATTTCTTCTGGGTCGGCAAGGAGCCAGGGGGCTGGTCCGATGACGCCCTTTGGTTCATTCAGGCTCTCTACCGTTACATAAGCCTTTCAGGAGATATTGATATATTAAATTTAGAAGTATCGGTCGCAGGTACTGATAAAAAGAGAAGGATATATGATACTGTCAAGGCTGTTATCCGTTATTCGGCAATCATTTCAACAGGAAAGCACGGACTTCCTCTACTTGATCGTGCAGACTGGAATGACACACTCAGAGTTGATGTGGATTCTATTGATGGTCCTACAAAGGAAAGACTTTATAAAGANCAAATAGCCCCTGATACCGATGCTGTTGTTCGTTTTGAGAGCGATTATTCAGAGAGCGTCATGAATGCATTTCTGCTAAAGCTTGCCCTTGATGAAGCAATGGTATTTGCTGAACAGGCGAACGATATATCCTATAAAAATGAGCTAAAGACTCTGACAGACACCCTGGTTGAAAATATTCAGAAGCATGCCTGGAAGGAAGACTTTTTCTGCCGAGTTCTGATTAACAGACCAACCAAGGGTGGAAACACCTATTTAGGAGCAAAGGGTGATGGTTTCTCTTCAGATCCTGACATAGACGGAGTATTCTTCCTGAATTCATTCAGCTGGTCGATTCTTTCAGATGTTGCCTCTGATGNCCAGATTGAAAAGATGTTGGATGTTATTAACAATACTCTTAAGACACCNTATGGTTACAAACTAGTTTCTCCTTCAGACCTAAGCTCAGTAACATCCGAAAGTGCTACCGAGCATTATTTCCCTGGAGACAGAGAAAACGGCGGAGTATTTAAGCATGCTTGTATGATGGCTACAAGTGCTATGTTCAAGGCCGCTAAAACAGTAAAGAATAAGAGCCTTGCCAAAAAGCTCAGCGATACCGCATATGAGATTGTTGATATTGTATTCCCTTTCAGAACCCTAAACAGCCCCTTTGAAATATGCGGCAACCCAAGAATTTGTACTCAATACAATAATAGTGACACAGGCGAGAATATCGGGCCATTGCTTTCTGGAACCTCAACATGGCTATTGCTCACTCTTATGGAGGCCTTTGGTATAGAATACACAAAGGATGGAATTGTTATTGAGCCCGTGCTGAGAAGTGATGAATCACAGTTAAAATATAGTATTAATACGGGAAAATCCCGCTATAAGGTGACTATATCAAAGACAAAAGAATTCAAACGATTCCTTGACACCAAATACACCTTACTGCTGGACGGCAAAGAGCATTCATCAAATCTCATACCAATTTTTGATGACAACGCTACACATACAATCGAAATCAGTTTTGCATAGGCTGCATCTGATAACTTTAATTATGCATAATTAAAAATATATCCTATATATTAGTAGTNGGGAGCTTTATTAATAGAGGAAAAACATGGAAAAATCCTTCATGCCTTTAACCAATGAGACTCCCGACTATCATTTTGATCATGATGTAAAAGAGTCTAAACCACTTGATAGCGAAACACTATCTTCTCAAGTAAAGTCTGAACACATAAAATCCATAAATGATACAAATTATTATTTTGATATGTCAGGTATTAGTCCTGAAAATACTGCAGCTACCCTGAATTCTTTCAATGAAANGCTTTTATTAATTACCGGAAGCGACAGCGTCGATTTAAGCCAAGCTTCTTATGATTTACTGGGTTCTGTTCTGATCCATAAGGTCAAGCATCTGATTCTAATAGGACAAACTGCTGGTCTTATTGAATTATCATTAATGAAAAGGCTAACAGGAAAGAATAAAGGGATTGATATTCGCATCACCAGATGCCTTACCCTGAAGCAAGCTGCTGACTGTGCATATCTTTGTGCAAAACCCGGCGAAAATGTTCTCTTATCTCCGGCTGGAAGTATGTTTTCCGGTTACAGCTCAATAGAGGAGTTAAAAAACTCATTTATTGAATGTATAAATTCAGAAGATGAAAGCTAGGGGCTAAACACTGTCTTCGTACCTCTTACCTATGGCTTCAAACCTCTTACTGCTTAATTCTTACCTCTACTCATATCAGACAGATATGGTAAAATAATTGGGAAACAGAAAAACAGATTAACACCAAGGAGAACATATGATTTTAGTTATTGGACAGTCCAGTTATGACATTAATGTTGAGCTTGAAGAAGAAATATCTTCTGATAAGAAATATCGCATAGAATCTACTTTTGAATGCCCAGGTGGCCCGGCTTATAATGCTGCTTTGTTATTAGGTAAATGGAATGAGGATGTTGCACTTGTTTCCAGGCTAGGAAACGATCAGTATGGTCAGGTAATGAAAAAAGAAGCATTAAATAATAATGTTAACCTTAGTTATCTGATTAATGATGATAGTGATACTCCCTATTCNCATATTTATACCTATAAGGGTAAAAGGACGATTTTTAATTTTGCGAAGAAACTGAAAAAGATCGATTATGAATGCAGTATTCCTGACTGTCGCCTTATACTAAGTGATGGCCATGAGGGAGATATTACTGTAAAACTCTTTGATAAATATCCTAATGCTATAAAGGTAATGGATGGTGGCAGTTACAGAAAAGAACGAATGAAGGTAGCTGAAAGAGTAGATTATCTGATTGTTTCCAGTCAGTTTGCCCAGGGTTATACAGGCAGAATTCTTTCAGCAGATACATATGAAGAAATATTCAATGAAACATCGCGAATAAATAATAAAGCATTAGTCATCACTTTAGGACACAATGGACTGTTATATAAAGAAGAGGGTAAAGTCAAACANATGAAAGCGTATTTAACTGATAGCATTGATTCTACTGGTGCAGGTGATATCTTTCATGGAGCATTTGTTTACAGTTTGAGTAAAAACTACTCTTTTGTCTCAGCATTAAAGTTTTCATCAATTGCTGCAAGCATTTCAACGGAAAAATATGGTTCAAGCAGTTCAATACCAGACTTAAAAGAATTCTACAAAAGATATGAAGAATATGAAAACAACAAATAATATAAGTGAAAAATAAAACATTGGAGGTTAGAAATTTTTGAAGACCTTAATTCTAACCTCCTGCCTCTGACATCTATTCAGTAAACAAAGCAGTTGAAAGATACCTTTCTCCTGTATCGGGAAGCAGAACTACAATTTTCTTTCCCTTATTCTCAGGCCTGCTTGCCAAAACACCAGCCGCATGAAGGGCAGCTCCACTAGATATTCCCACTAGTACTCCCTCTGTCTTTGCAAGATTTTTGGATGCAGCAAAGGCATCATCATTGGATACTGTAATAATTTCATCAAGAATCTCTGTATTAAGTACCTTAGGGACGAACCCAGCTCCAATGCCCTGTATTTTATGAGGGCCTTTTTCTCCCCTCGACAGCACCGGCGAATCTGAAGGTTCAACCGCAACAATTTTTACCTCAGGCTTTTTACTCTTTAACACTTCGCCAACACCTGTTACTGTTCCACCTGTGCCAACCCCTGCAACAAATATATCTACCTGACCATCGGTGTCATTCCAGATTTCCTCGGCCGTAGTCATTCTGTGGATTTCCGGATTTGATGGGTTTTCAAACTGTTGAGGAATGAAGGAATTCGGGATCTCCTTTGAAAGCTCCTCCGCCTTTTTTATTGCTCCAGGCATTCCCTCTTCACCTGGAGTTAAAACCAGCTCTGCTCCTAAAGCCTTCATAAGATTTCGTCTTTCAATACTAAATGTATCGGGCAATGTGATGATAAGTCTATAACGGCGTGCTGCTGCCACAAATGCCAATCCTATACCGGTATTGCCGCTTGTGGGCTCAATAATAACTGTATCCTTATTAATCAGGCCTTTTTCCTCCGCATCCTTAATCATAGCGTAGGCTATTCTGTCCTTTACACTACCAGCTGGATTAAAATATTCAAGCTTAGCATATAAGTCAGCTAATAGTCCTTCTGATGCTTTATAATTAGATATTTCAAGTAACGGGGTATTTCCGATCAACTCGGTTATGCTCTTTGCAATTCTCATATTAACCTCCATTAAATTATTATTCCTATATGTTTAGTATGATTTAATAATACAACAGGTTCCTCTTTTGGTCAACAAATAATTATTATTTTTCCTATCTAATTAATATGTTTTGTGAATCCTTGTCTATGAAAAGGTTTCACTGATTATTCCCCCGCCTACAACAAAATCATTTTTATATAGAACAACAGACTGTCCCGGCGCCACAAACGAAACAGGATTATCAAATACTATCTTCGCTTTATCATCCTCTAACGCTATTAACCTGGCTGGAATTTCTTTCTGAGAATATCGGGTTCTCGCCATTACCTTCTTTTCTGTATCAGGTTTTTCATAAAGAATATAGTTCATTTCACGGGCAATAAGACCACTTACCAAACCATCCTCCTTACTGCCAAGGGTTACTGTATTCTTATCACTGTCCTTACCAATTACATATTTACGCTCTGGAAAGCTCATACCCAGACCCTTCCTCTGACCAATTGTATAATTAACCATGCCTTTGTTCTTTCCTAGAACATTTCCATGCTTATCTATATAACATCCCTCGGGAATATCAGCGTTTTTGTATTCCTTAATAAAGTCAACATAGGATCCCTTTTGCACAAAACAGATATCCTGGCTGTCGGGCTTTCTGGCATTAATAAGATCCTTTTCCTCTGCAATTTCCCGGACCTGAGTCTTATAGTAATTACCTAGCGGAAGCAGGAGCCTTTCTAATTGCTCCTGAGTAAGCATATAAAGGACGTAGCTCTGATCCTTGGATAAATCAAGAGCCTTCTTTAGAACATATCGATTGATTTTCTCATCAAATTCAACCCTTGCATAATGGCCTGTAGCTATATAATCCATGTCAAGAGCTATTGCTTTCTGCAGCATTGCTTCAAATTTTATATAACGATTACAGGCAATACAGGGATTAGGAGTATCTCCAGCTAGGTAGGCGTCAACGAAATAATCAACTACCCTTTCTTTAAAGAGATCCTTCATATTTAGTACATAGAAAGGTATGTCAAGTTTGAATGCCGTTGCTCTTGCATTCTCAACATCCTCCAGAGAACAGCATGTTCTGGTCATCTTTCCATTCGATGAGTCTGTTGAATCATTCCCATCCCAAAGCTTTAAGGTAGTGCCGTATACATCGTATCCTCTATCCAAAAGAATGGCAGCAGCTGCACTTGAATCAACACCGCCACTCATTCCCACCATCACTTTTTTTCTTTTTGTTTCCATAAATTCACCATGCTTTTTCTATATCTTAAACTATATATAATACATAAGAGCATCTAAATCATTCAAGCGTTTATAATGGTTTACAAGATCCTCAAGAGTAATTGAATCTACTACATTGCTGATGCTTTCGTCAATCTTATCCCAAACATAAAGCTTAATACAATGCTGTATACTCTTACTATTCACTTTCTGAATATTTGCATTTTCAATAACTGAAAGACTTCCCTCTAGAATTCTCAATACAGTACCCACTTTTATATTTTCGGGCTTCTCAGATAGAATATACCCGCCCTGTGCTCCTTTTACACTCTTGACAAGTCCCGCCTTTCTGAGCCCGGAGAAAACCTGTTCAAGATAATTAATAGATATATTCTGTCTTTCGGCTACTTCACCTAAAGGGACATGTTCATTTCGTGCATGAATAGCTAAGTCAACCATAGCCCGAAGGCCATATCTTCCTTTTGTAGAGATTTTCACTAGCCTTCCTCCTTATATTAGTTATCCTATATGTTTTATCATAAATTACAATGTTGTCAAGACACAGAACCGTCCCTGTCTCACCTTGAAATAAGATCCTTAATAACCTCTCCGGCAATAATCAGCCCTGCAACAGAGGGAACAAAGGCAATGCTTCCCGGGGTCCGTCTTTTGATTGATTGTTGTACAGTACCTGTCCCGTGACGTTCAGATTCTGTATTCTCTGTATTTTCCAAATCATCATGGGCTTTAGTAGTATTATTATTTCCCATATAGTTATCAGATCCAGTATGAAAAGCGCCTTCGTCCAATTCATCTGGCTTTATGGGCTGTTCTGTCGAATATACTACCTTTAGAGATTTAATACCCCGCTTTTTTAGTTCTCTTCTCATAACTTTGGCAAGGGGATCCACACTGGTGCTATATATATCAGCTACCTGAAATCTGGTGGGATCAAGTTTATTTCCAGCACCCATAGAGCTGATTATCGGAATTTGGAATTTTTGTGCCTGAACCGCCAGGTCTATTTTGGCTGTCACAGTATCTACAGCATCAACTATATAACTGTAATCCTCTCGTATCAGCTCATTAGCATTATCAGGCAAGTAAAAAGCACGGATAGCTTCGACTCTTGCATTTGGGTTAATTTCGAGCATTCTGTCCTTCATAACATCGACTTTAACCATTCCTACTGTAGATTTGGTGGCATGAATCTGCCTGTTTATATTAGTTAACGAAACCAGATCATTATCCACCAGAACGAAATGCTCAACGCCGGAGCGGACAAGGGCTTCCGCCACATAGGATCCGACTCCTCCCACTCCAAATATTGCCACCTTGCTTCTCTTTAATTTATTCAGGTTATCCCTTCCCAGTAAAATCTCTGTTCTTGAAAATTCATGAAGCATATTATAATCCTTTCATACTTCAAAAATGACGATACACGATTCGACATTAAAATCGAATGACATAATATAAGTATATTATGTTTTGTACAATAAATACAATAAGCATCCCAAAAACAGAATATACTTGATTGATTAACATCATCTCTTGTAGTAGAATAAACTGGAAAATATTAAAATAAGGAATAATCTGAGGTGATATTAAGAAATGGAGCTTACAATTCAAACAGTCCAAGTATTCTCAATCCTTGTTGCCCTCGCGGCATTTGCCTTTGCGGCATGGTTATTCACCTGGGTCAAGGCTCAACCATCTTCCAATAAGCGCATAGCTGAAATTGGAGGATACATTCATGAAGGAGCAAAGACATTTTTAAGACGTGAATATAGGCTATTAGCACGTTTTACAGTAGTCGTTGCTATAATTATATTTGTCTTTCTTCCTCATCCGGTTTGGGACGGGAATGTAGCCGACAATATAAAAATGGTCATCTCCTATATCTTTGGTACATTTTTATCAGCTCTTGCAGGACAAATCGGTATGAATGTTGCTACAATGGCTAACGTAAAAGCCTCTGAGGCTGCAAAAAAAGGTCTGAAGCCATCATTTATGACTGCATTCCGCGGTGGTGCTGTAATGGGTATGGCCGTAGTAGGATCAAGCCTTCTGGGTGTTGCAGTAGTGTTAATGATAATTGGCGATCCCACATATCTTCTTGGCTTCAGCTTTGGTGCCAGCTCATTGGCTCTCTTTGCTAAAGCAGGTGGAGGTATATTTACAAAGACCGCTGATATCGCTGCTGACTTAGTTGGTAAGGTTGAAATGGGAATTGATGAAGACGATCCTAGAAACCCTGCTGTTATTGCTGATAATGTCGGCGATAACGTCGGTGACGTTGCCGGAATGGGTGCTGACCTGTTTGACTCCAATGTTGCTGCTATGTCTGCTGCATTAGTTATGGCTACTGCTTTAGGAAAAAATAATGTTGTTACTGTTTTTGTTTACGCTGCAATAGGTCTTTTGGCTTCAATTATTGGAGTTGCAACTGCACGTATTGGTAAAAAGGGGGATCCCACCAAAGCTCTTAACAGTTCAACCTATGTAACAACAGGAGTTTTTGCTGTTCTTACAGCTCTGGCCACTGCCCTGTTTAATTTGGAATGGGCTATCTGGGGTGCTTCAATAATCGGTCTGTTAGTTGGTACAGTAATTGGTCTTGCAACCGACTACTATACTAATGACGATAAGGCTCCAGTCAGAGCAGTTGCTAAAGCATCTGAATCAGGCCCGGCTTTCACAATTCTGTCCGGATTCTCCTATGGATTAAAAAGCTGTCTGCCTGCATTAATAGGTATCGCACTATCAGCCTTATTATCATTCGTTATCTGTGATCACTTCCTGGGTGAAGGATACGGAATGTTCGGTATTTCCATGTCAGCAATCGGAATGCTCTCAATAGTTGGTATGATAGTATCTAACGATGCTTATGGTCCAATCGTTGACAATGCACGCGGACTTGCTGAAATGGGTGATTTAGGTGATGATGTTGTTGCTATAACAGACCAGCTTGACTCAGCCGGAAACACAGTTAAAGCTGTTACCAAAGGTTTCTCAATCAGTGCTGCCGGACTCACAGTTATATCTTTGCTTGGAGCTTTCATGAGCGAAGTTAATACTGCCGCTGTAGGCCTTAATCTTGTTGCAGCAGGTGAAAACTTTATTAATAACTTTGACATAATGGATCCAACAGTATTCTTCGGACTCATTGTTGGTGTTGCAATTCCTGCATTGTTCTCTGCTATGCTGATGCTTGGCGTTGACAGAAATGCACAGAAAATGGTTGATGAAATTCACCGTCAGTTTGATGCAATTCCTGGACTTAAGGAAGGTAAAGAAGGCGTTGTTCCTGAATATGAAAAATGTATCNATATTGCTACAGACGGTGCACTTAAGGAACTAATTCCTGCAGGTCTCATGGCTATTATTTCAACTGTTATAGTTGGACTTATTGGTGGAGTTAAGGCAATTGGTGGTTTCTTAACAGGTAATATTGCCTCCGGACTACTTCTCGCACTTCTGATGTCCAACGCCGGTGGAACTTGGGATAATGCTAAGAAATATGTTGAGGCTGGAAATAATGGCGGAAAGGGCTCTGTGGCTCATAAGTCAGCCGTTGTTGGTGACACCGTAGGTGACCCATTCAAGGATACTGCTGGTCCGTCAATCAATACACAGATAACAGTTATATCTCTGGTTGCTTCACTCTTAGCAGTAATCTTCTTAAAGTTCTCAATATTCTAAGATCTGCTGAATTAAT
>JGI24708J26588_10000157_pt1 | contig 51889 bp, 41 predicted proteins | sample BioPla1DNA2_FD_26588 | JGI IMG/M metagenome (IMG submission 26588) | reverse complement strand
AGCATTAACTCGCCTGATGTTGAGAAAACTTAGGCGAGCACCAAGATTTTTACTGCTTGGGCTTGGTATCTTAATGATTATCACAGGAGGATGGCTGTTTTTTTCAGATGGGCGATTGAGTATAAGATCTTCCCTACTGCTCCTGATTGGTAATTTTATTACTATCTTTGCTCTTCTTGCGGAACATTTTATGGTACGTTTGTTGATGGCTGAAAATAAACAGTACGGAGAGCTTGTAAACCGATATCAGTTTTACGACGAAGGTATGGTATTTTCTAATAACTATACAACAGAAGATGTTCCATATCATGAATTTGGGCACATCCTTGACAGTGGTGGCTACTTGTTTTTATTTGTAAAGAATAAGCAGACATATATCCTTCGTAAATCAGAAATGAGCAAAGGAACGGCAGATGATTTGTGTTTGTTTCTTAATGAAAAACTGCGTTAGTCAATTCGCTTCGCTCAGTGGTTCGGGTGGAGACCGAACTCCACCCGAACAAGGTAGCTAATTAATGGTTATGCCCACCACATCTCTCCAGTGCTTTCAAAGGCAAGGACTTCTTTAAGGAACTCAATTGCTTTCTGTAATCCTTCGTTGACAGACATTAAGCTGTCCTCATGCTCTATTGATAACACATAGTCGTATCCAACCATTCTTAGGGCACTAATAATATCCTTCCACACCTGATAATCATGACCATATCCAACAGTTCTGAAAATCCATGAACGGTTAATTTCATCACCATAATGTTTAGTATCCAGCACACCATTCACAGCTGTATTATATGTATCTATTTTTGTATCTTTTGCATGAAAATGATAAATGCAGCCCTCCAGTTTACGAATTGCTGCAACAGGATCGATACCCTGCCAGAACAGATGACTTGGGTCAAAATTGGCTCCAATAGTATCCCCTACTGCTTCACGAAGTTTTAATAATGTTTCTGGGTTATAAACTGAAAAGCCNGGATGCATTTCAAAGCAGATNTTATTCACACCATGGTCCTGTGCAAACTTCGCTGCTTTTTTCCAATATGGGATTAACACATCATTCCATTGATAATCAAGTATTTTTAGAAAATCATCCGGCCAAGGACATGTTACCCAGTTCGGATAAAGTGAATTAGGTGAGTCGCCTGGACATCCTGAGAATGTGCAAACTCTTTCAATTCCTAATTTTTCAGCAAGTAGCACTGTTTTTTCAAAATCCTCATGGAAACTACGTGCCACATCCTTCTGAGGGTGAACCGGGTTACCATGGCAGCTTAACGCACTGATTTCCATATCATATTTTTTCACTAATTCTTTTAGATTAGCAATAGCAGTATCATCTTCTAAAAGCTCGGTTGGATTAACATGGGCCTTTCCTGGGAACCCTCCTGTTCCAAGTTCCACAGCCTGAACCCCTGACTTTTTTAAGTATGCAAGACTGTCTTCTAAACTTTTGTCCGATAGTAAAACAGTAAATACTCCAAGTTTCATTAAGCAATACCTCCTCTTATCAAATAAGATTTCATTATCCATCATCTTAAAATTTTGCCATCCATACATAATTATCATTATGTTTTAGCTCCAATAGCGTCAAAATACATTCGTCTCCCATACCATTCACACATAACACATAAGTGAATTTTCCTATGTCTAAATATAAATTTCATTTTTGGGTTACATTCGTTGCAAACGCTATCAATATTCAAAAGTAGCTAAACCAACTTTAGTATAACTTAAATATTTATTTGCTCAGCAAATGTTTTAATATTATTAAAGCTTATGCTACATGATTCCAAGGATGGTTTGTCAAAATTGTCCTGTTCGACAATAAAATACTCTGCTCCAACCTCTAACCCTTTAGCAATAACCGCTTTCATATCAACAACACCATTGCCCACTTCAATATTTTCTCTTTCACCTTTTGTTTTCATGTCTTTAAGATGAATGATCTTGCAACGACTTCCATATTTAGATATCCAATCAATAGGATCAAGACCTGCAAACTGAATCCAAAACACATCAAACTGAGGAAAAACTTCAGCCTTTTGTGTTAAATCCAACAGAATATCCATAGCATATTCACCATTGAATTTAGTGAATTCCTTATCATGATTGTGGTATCCTAGCTCCATTCCAGCATCATGGATGCGTGGAGCAATATTATTTAACAAAGCTGCAGTACCTTTTAGTTCATCAAGGCTCTCCACCTTTGTCAAAGGCAGAACTATGTGCTTTGTACCAATTANTTTATTGTATTTTATTACATTCTCAATATCATTGCGTAGTAATTCTGCACTTGTATGAGAGGAAATGGGCATAAGAGAAAGCCTTTCCAAGGTTTCCTTCAACACTTCCGCTGGAGTATCAAAGAATCCTGCAAACTCAACCGCTCTATAACCTATTGTAGCTACCTTTTCAAGTGTTCCTAAAAAGTCCTTTTTGGCTTCATCTCTTACTGTGTATAGTTGTAGACCTACTTTTTCTAAAAAATTCATTTATTTTCCCTCCTGTAATATTACTTCTTTATTTGTTTTTGATGATTGATAAATACCATCAATAATCTTCATTAATTTAACTGCTTCCTCAGGCTTTGCAATCGGCTCTTCATTGTTTTTAATGCAAGCAATAAAGTGTTCAAACTCATTGATCGGAGCTTTGAAATCAAGCTTTGGTTTGATCTTGACCACTGTTGAAATCTGCTCTGTAATAATAGTTAATTCACCGCCTCGATATATCGCCCCACCTTTTGTTCCACGAATTTCATAAAAGTTCTCATTATGTTCAATATTTGAAGCCCAGCTAAACTCCAGGTCTATGGTAGTGCCATTTTCCAGGCGGACAAATCCAACAGCCATGTCTTCAACATCCATAATTCCTTCATCATCGCCTGCCATACTCCAAGCCGATGAGTTAACACATTTATTATCACTAAATTTTGAATATGTTGCTCCAGTTACAGATATAGGATTTGGATACCCCATAAAATACATAACCAGATCTAAAAAGTGTACACCTAAATCAATTAAAGGGCCGCCACCTGACATTGCTTTATTGGTAAACCAACCACCCTTACCCGGGATGCCTCGAAGACGTTTCCAGCCGCAACGTACATGGTATATATCCCCGAAAAGACCTTCATCAGCGTACCTCTTAATAAACCATGCATGATTGGTAAAACGGTTGTTCAACGCTATCATAAGCTTTTTCCCCGATCTGTTCTTTGCATCAACCATCTGCTGTGCTTCGGTGGCATTCATCGCAATGGGTTTTTCACAATGAACGTGAATACCTTTATCAAGTGCTTTAACGGCTATCGGGCGATGAAGAACATTAGGTGTGCAAATGCTTATAAAATCAAGATTCTCTTTTTCAAGCATTTCACGGTAATCAGTATAATAGTTTTTAAAACCCTCTGCTTCAGCCACTTCTTTTGCAAGTCTTTCTTGTGAATCACATATTGCAACAAGTTCAACACCGGGAATGCCTTTATAACCCTTTATATGCTTTCCTTTAGCAATACCACCTGCTCCGACGCAGCCATAACGTAATGTCATTTTATTCATCTCCTTAATCCTTATAGAAAAACTGATTTTCCTGTTTTTGCAGATTCAAGACATGCCAGAACAATGCGTAGTGCAGCAAGTCCTTCCTCACCATTTATTTCAGGTTCTTTACCGCTATTTATACCTTCTATAAACATATCAATTACACCTGAACTGCTTTGGTCTTGATTAGTTTGTATTCTACCTACTTTATAGTAGACTTTCTCTCCATTGATTTTTTTCACTTCAATAGGAAACTCAGGATTATCATATATTTTCATAATACCGTTTGTGCAATATAGAACAGTACTGTTATCTTCAGCACCATAATAGGTCCAGCTTGCTGTAAGAGTACCAAAAATTCCTGTTTTTGATTTCAATAAGCAAATTGCGTTATCATCAACTTCAATTGGCTCGTCCTTCTCATTTGTCTTGTGCAATGTTGTAACATATGCCTTTGCTTCGATTATTTCATCGTCAATAAGCCATCTAATCAAATCGGCTTTATGCACACCAAGATCTCCCATAGCACCTATAAAAGCATCATCATATTTAAAAAACCATGTATGTCTGCCCTTATCTTGGCTCCAATACTCCGGACCTCCATGCCCAAATGTTGTTCTGAATGTTAAAACATTCCCCAATTCACCAGACTTCAGTATTTCTTTTGCGCGCAGGTGTGCGGGAGCAAGCCTTTGGTTATGACCAATCATGAGGAATTTGCCTGTACTGTGAGCTGTATTAATCATATCCTGCGCTTCTTGTTCTGAAGTTGCCATAGGTTTTTCGCACAATACATGTTTGCCAGCTTTTAGAGCATCGATTGTAATACTGGCATGGTATTTATTTGATGTGCATACGCTTACCGCATCAATATCCTTGTCAGCAAGAAGCTCCTCAAGTGAATTGAACACTTTACCACCATACTTATCTGCCAGACTTTGGGCACGATTAGTGAGTGGATCATAATAACCTACTAATTTGCAATCGCTTCTTGAATAATACTCCGGAACATGCCTAAATATTGATATTGAGCCACATCCTATTACTCCTATTCCTATCATTTTTAATACCCCTTTCAATATTTACTATAAGCGTTAAATATTTTTATTTAAAATCCTTGCTGACACCTAAGATGTATGTTACCTTTCATGTGTTGTAAGCAAGAATCGTAATTATGGTAGTTGATAAAAATTTCATCCTTAGATTTTTTCCAAAGGCACTTTAATGTTTGGAGCTACTAATTTATCAATTTTCTTTGTAGGCTTAGCCCATTTTACTGCATTTATTATTACTTTCTGAATGTCTTCCTGATGGTAAGTTGGGTAGGTTTCATGCCCTGGTTGGAAATAGAATACTTTTCCATAACCGCGATTATAACAACAACCACTTCTAAAAACATCTCCACCCTTGAACCATCCAATAAAAACTAGCGAATCAGGTGTGGGTATATCAAAAAATTCACCATACATCTCTTCTCTTTCCAGTTCTATGTACTCACCAATCCCCTCAACAATGGGATGAGTTGGATCAGTTACCCATAACCTTTCATTTTCACTTGCCTCACGCCATTTCAAATTGCAGCTTGTACCCATAAGTTTTTTAAATATTTTTGAATGGTGCCCTGAATGAAGCACAATAAGCCCCATACCCATCAAAACTCTTTGCTGAACTTTCTCAACAATATCATCCCGGACCTCACCATGTGCTCGATGGCCCCACCAGATAAGTACATCAGTGTTATCAAGAACCTCATCGGTCAAACCATGTTCAGGTTCATCCAAAGTGGCTGTCCTAACCTCAAACTCACTTGTGGAATCCAAAAATGCTTTAATAGCCATATGAATTCCTTCTGGATACACATCATTTGCGACGCCTTCTTTTCTTTCATGACGGAATTCATTCCAAACTGTAACCTTTGTTTTCATAGTATCACTCCATATATACATATTAACAGGCTTAACCTGCCATTATCGAGTTCTTGCTACTTTACTGTGGATTCTCTTATAACCAGCTCATGCTCCAAAAAGTAATGCATGGTTTCGGCTTTGCCATTTTCTATCATGTTTACAAGCGCGTCCATAGCTACACAACCCAAGTCATACATTGGTTGTGAGATTGTTGTAAGAGAGGGTTTAAACATTTTTGAAAAATAAATATTGTCGAAACCACAAACAGCAATGTCCTCAGGTATCTGTAGTTTTTCTTCCATAGCAGATCGAATTGCGCCAATAGCCATGATATCGGATATGCAAAAAACAGCTGTTGGTCTCTGACTTAGCTTCAGCAATTGCTTCATAATTCTAAATCCTGATTTATAGCTATAATCCCCATAATCACAATAATCAGGATCGAAATTAATTCCTGCCTCGCCCAATGCACGAATATATCCTTTTTTTCTTAAAGAGGAAGATAAGAACTGATTTTTAGCTCCAATGAAAGCAATTTTTTCATGGCCTAAACCAATTAAATGTTTTACAGCCTTGTAAGCCGCCAGTTCATTATCAATGGACACATGGGGCATAGGAATGCCCTCTTTATACTCACAACACTGTACTACTGGAATATCTTTAGATAATTCAGCCAAATCATCGCTATTCATTTCAGAAGCCATAAGTATTGCACCATCGGCTAGTTGACCTTTTAGCATTTTGATATATTTTTCCTCTCTTGCTAAATCCGAATCAGTATTGCAAAGCATAACATAGTATCCGTTCTGGTTTGCAACATCCTCTATTCCTTTTACTATTTCAGAATAGAATGGGTTGGATATGTTAGGCAAAATAACAAGTATTCTTTCTGACTTTGTTTTACGAAGGTTCCTACCCAAAATGTTAGGTCTATAATTAAGCTCATCTATGGCTTTAGTCACCTTTTTGAATGTCTCGGGTGATACATTGGAGTTGACATTTATTACTCTAGATACAGTAGCAGCAGATACACCTGCCCTTGCTGCCACGTCATTAATTGTCGACACTTTAATCCCCCTATGTGTAATCGCTTTCATGCATTAAGTCAGCCATAATCCATGGCAATAAACGTATTTATGAAATCGTTTTCATATATATATTAAAATATTTAGAAAATAAAAGCAAGAGTCTATTAGATTTTTTTATGGTTTTATAATATGAAAATATGAGCCTTAAAAAACCTATTTTTACCATTAAAAGCACTCTCCCTTTTTGCTCGTATATACTAGCTTGCCTTTCTTGGTTTTTTACCATAAAAAAAAGTGCCATACGGCACTTTTTTAAATCTAATTAATTTTGAAGCCTGCTCCTTCGAAAAAAGCATCAACATTCTCAATCCGAGTCTGAGGTGGAATGTCACAGCTTGAAGACAGAACATAATTCGAATGACCTCTCATTTTTTCGAGCATATCACGGACGGCTTCTTTTATCTGCTCAGGTGTACCATGGGCAATTTTGTTTACTGAATCAACATTACCCATAACTAATCTATCGGATGGAATTTGCTTTATTACATCTGATAAGTCAACAGTACTCCCGAAATGTAAAGCCGCTGCTCCTGTTTCAACAATAGCTGGCACCAGTGAACCGGCACTATTTCCACAGTTATGGTATATTACAATAAAATCATCATCTTGTACAGCACTTACAATTTGCTTTACGTACTGGGCTGAGAACTCCTCATTTAAAGCAGGTGACAAAAGACCAGCAGCCGGCTCTGCCATCAATATTCCATGGGCTCCTGTTTTTTTGAATGCTAAAATATAGTTAATTAGAAATTCGGTAACTTTATCAAGGAGCAAATGTACCATTTCTGGTTCATCGATTACGTTATACATTATTTCTGTCATATCCATTAATCTACCTGCAAGAGAAAACGGACCAATAACCCCTGCAAAAACAGGTCGATCTGTTATAAGCTCCAGTGCTCTTCCTATGGCCTTAACGTATTCACCTGTTCGTGCTGCACCAACTTCAGGAATATTAAGTTGCTCTACATCAGCTTTTGAAACAATGAGACGTCCTACTATGCTGGGTACCTCGTTATCGCTATACACTGTGTCGGCCCCAAAAGCTTCTGCTTCTACTGAAAGATCCATATTACTAACTGCAGCTATAGTCTGGTAACGATCTGCAATTGCTTTCATACATTTTGCCTGCATTTCACCATCTAAAACTATTTCACGCACTGTTGCTCCGATCAGCTGTGAACCTGGAAAGGAAAGAACTGGCATTGGCTTTTTTGTTGGATTAGTTATCACTGATTTTATCCACTGTTTTGTAAACATATAATAAAACCTCTCATCTTTTTTTGATTTTATTATATGTTTTTTCATGGTTATACATCTATAAATATCTTGTCATGGTTTGTAATATCTTGGGCAATATTCAATCATGTACATTACCCTTCAGCTTTTTGCTCCATCACAATAAGGTTACCGTTCATAAATTCAACCTCATCAATACTGTGAGTAACCATAATAACAGTCCTGTCTTGCTTATTGCTCTTTATATATTGCATAACATCTTTTTTGGTGTCTACATCTAACCCTTTAAAAGGTTCATCAAGGAAAATCACATCGCTATTTGCCAGAACAGCTCTAACTATTGCAACTCTTCGCTTCATACCACCACTTAATTCACTTACAGGCTGGTTAAGACTGCCTATAAGTCCTATCCTTTCAAGATGGGATATTATCTTTTTATTTTCTACCTTTCTGTTACAAACAAGACGCACATTTGAAACAGCATTAAAGCTTTCGCAAAGCCTATCCTCTTGAAAAACCGCACTTTTATTCTTGGGTATCCCACTAACAGTTCCACTGTCTTGATGTAAAAAACCCATCAAAATGTTTAAAAGAGTGGTTTTACCACAACCAGAAGGTCCCATTAAACATGTTACTTCATGCTCTGGAAAAATGGCACTGAAATCAGTTAGAACATGTTTTGCGCCAAAACCTTTTGAAAGATTTGAAACGATGATATCCATATTATGCACTCTCCAATCTTTCAAAGAAATATTTTAGTAAATACAAAAATAGTTTTTCAAATAAAATGCTAACTACAATAATGACCACTGTCCATGATAAAAGATCTGCAGAACTAAAATATACCTTTGCTTCATAAAGCTTTTCACCTATAGACCCTTCGGGAATACCTATGACCTCAGCTGCAGTACCAGCTTTCCATGAAAGCCCTATTGAAATACTGCAAGCTGAAATTACATATGGTTTAAGATGTGGTAAGTATATATACTTCAACTTTTTCAGCCAACCTACATTATAAAGTTGTGCCATTTCAAGAAGTTTCTTATCAGTACTTTTTATTCCCTCCAACATATTTGTATAAACAATTGGAAGCACCATTAAGAAAGCTATAAATACCGAAAGAGTTCGCGAGCTAAGCCATATTAAACAGAGGATAATAAATGAAACCACAGGTACTGATTTTATAGCTACAATGAATGGCCAAAACATGATCTCTGCAAGCCGAAATCGTCCTGCTATAACTGCAAGGACACTACCCGTTGCCAATGCTATAAAAAAACCTGCGACAATTCTTATTAATGAAAAGCCTACTGCAGATAAAAAATCCTTCTCAAACAAAAGGTTGAACATTCTCTTAACCACAGCTGCTGGAGTAACAAGAAGCATACTGTTATCGACAACAATAGCCACTATATGCCAAACAACCAGAGCAAATAAAACTGCAGCAAGCTTTTCTATTTTTGTTTTATTAATAGTTTTATCTTTCATAATAAAAATCGTTTTCTGGTAATTTACCACCTATTGCTTTTGGATTCTGTTCAAAAAGAACTTCTAAATACCCCTGCATAGAACTCTTCATTTTAGCACCCTCCATAAAGAATATATTGCAGTAGGGTATGGCTTTTTCAGCAATGACTGCATTAACTATACCATATTTTTCTACAAGCTTTGCAGCTTCTGGAATATTATTGTTTACAAAATCTGTCGACTGCTTATATTCATCAAGAAACACAGCTATTTGTTCTGGATATTTTTCAGCAAATTCCCTTCTAACCACGAGTACTCCGGTAATTAAGTCACTTCCGTTATCAAGAATATCCCATTGCTTTGTAAGATCTATAGCGATGCGTAAATTATCAATCTGATTTTGTGCTACCGTAACATAGGGCTGCGGCAACATAGCCACACCATTTTCGAGCTCCGAGAAAAGAGCTACAACCTCAGTTGGTTGACTCTTCCATTCAAGCGTTACATCATTGTCAGGATCAATTCCATTTTCGGAAAGTAGATATCTAAGTGCATATTCAGGGGTTGAGCCCTTAGCAGTTGCATATATTGTCTTTCCTTTTAAATCTTCAAATGATTGTATTTCATTGCCCTTTTCAACTATATAGATAACCCCCAACGTATTTACCGCCAGAATCTGAACCTCACCATTAGTATTGTTATATAAAACCGAGGCGAGGTTTGCAGGAACTGCTGCCATATCAAGGTCTCCCTTAATAAGTTTTGGAGTTACTTCATCTGCAGAGCCTGATATTGAAAATACATAGTTGTTCGCGGCTTCAGCCAATTCTGCAGATTCCATAAGCTTAACCAAACCCATGGATGTCGGCCCTTTAAGACCGCCAATCTTAATTTCCACTGGTTCTACTTCGTTTTTTTCAGCTGGTGTCACACTTGCCTGTTCGGTTGGTGCTTCTGTGGGAGTATCAATTTCACTAGGAGCAGTTGTCGGTGTGGGTATGGAGCTAATATCTCCAAACGAACAACCTGTCAACATAGCTGTTACAATAAAAGCAGTTAATATTATGGATATTGTTTTTTTCATATTCATCATCCTCATATTTTAAAGTAGTAGTGTTTATAGTCCCTCTCCAAGGACTGTATACAGTTGTACCTCAATTTCTATATTTGAAAATCATACTTGTATTACATTGCTCTGTCTATTTTTTTGAAAACGTTGTTTTAATACTTACTCGCTTAAGCATACCGAGTTTGCCTGAAAGAGAGCTAATTACATCCTCGGGCGCATCCATAACTATACATATAATTGATACATCGCGTTTTTTATATGGCATTCCCATTCTGCCAACAATGTAACTACTAAAATCATGAAGCAACTTGTTTATTTCACTAGATGCTTCAGTATCGTTGACTATAATACTTATTACCGCTAACCTGTTGTCCATAAACATCCTCCTTAATTTAATCCATAAAAAAATCCACGCCAAAGGCGCGGAATCACTTGTTCCTAATATAATCCGTCGCCTTTCCATCCGGGACGTACCCAAATGCGTCAGGTGAAATATTATTCTTTTCATGTTCATTATATTTAGTTTATATTATAAAGTCAACGAGTTTAAATTTATTCTAAGTGATTGAATATTTAGTATGGCAATCCAAATAGTATGGAGCAATCCAAATTAAGAGTTTTATTTTATCTTGTCCTTTAAGAACTCATAGCTCATCTTTAGGCTCTCAAACGGATCGCCCAGGCATGTATCCTGCTCAATAGCTACATATTCAATTCCCGTTTCATAGCAAGCTTCGATGATAGGTCCCCAATTCATATTTCCATGCCCAACTTCCGCAAACTCTTGCTTTTCATTCCGAATAACCATATCTTTAAAGTGAATAACACCCATGCGTCCCTTTAATTTATGAATCCAATAAACCGGATCTGCGCCACCTGCTTGAACCCAATATGTATCTAACAGAATTCCAAAATCTTCTTTTGAGGATTCATCCAGGATAATGTCAAAAGCAGTTTTTCCGTTATATTTTTCAAACTCAAAATGATGATTGTGATATACAAATTGCGAACCATGCTTTTTTAGTTCTTTACCGATTTCACTAAACTCTTTTGCAAAATTTCTAAATCCATCTTCGTTTCTAAATTCGGTGGGCAATGAGCCAAGTCCAACATATTTACAACCATATATAAGATGATCTTTTATGACGTTATTAAGATCTTCTTTAAATCGGTTATATCCAATATGAGTTGCACAAATTGTTAGACCCAAATCGTCGACAATTTTCTTTAGCTCATTGGATTCAATCGGTCCAATACCTGAAACCTGAACAGAAGTATATCCTATGTCTCTAACTTTTTTCAACGACTCTTTGATACCTTCTGGTGTTTTTAAATAGTCCCTTAAAGTGTATAATTGCGCTGCAAGAATCATGTTCTACCTCCATGTGTTTGATTTCTACTAAATCTGTTTATGACGACCAAGCATTCGTCTTCATAGTAAAGTACGAATGCCATAGTCGTCAGAAAATTAAAACCTAAAACTAAACTAAATATGAATTACTGTTCATCGTCGGCCCACTCATCAAGCTTTCTCATAATTTCATCGTAGGTTTTGCTACTAATATCAGGTAGTGCACCTCCCATAATATCTTTGACCGCCTGAAACCCTTCGTCAATGGCAGCTTTTAAGGTGTTAAGCTTGCTTTTATCGCCACCTGAAATCGCAATCGCGAAGGCGACAATTCTGTCACTAACTGCGTTGACACCAAATTCACCATCTTCAGCAATTGCCATTTGAGCTTGAAGTCTAGTTTCTTCATCAATCTGTAGGCTCTCCCCAGAAGCCTTGAATGCTTCTATACTTCCTGCTTGCTTGAGTATAAGTTTTTCCACCATGTTTCTTAGTGATTCATGGGCTCTGTTCGCTTCTTCCCACAACTTTTGGATCTGTGAAGCGTTTGGTCTTTTATCCACAGGCTTTGAGTATGTAGCGGTTTTTTCAGAGGTTTTTTTGCCGAGCTCCAGAACAACTTCCTGTTCTTCGTGCTTTTGTACATTATTCTCTTTTGTATCCTGCTTCTTCTCAACGTGTTGAGTACGCCAGTAAACAGAATTGGATTGAATTGCATTAATCATAACTAACCCTCCTTGGTTTAAATTCACATCCTTATATATTAAATATCGACAGCAAGACCAAAGTACAAAAGGGGAAATTTTTCGTGTCTGTGCAAATTTATATAAGACGATAAAAATATATACCATCTCAAAAAGCCTGTTGGCCAAGTATATTTACAACGATACTCAAAAATATCTAACAAGGAAAATGACCTTTGAATAAGCTTGGAATCTGCCATAATAACCCACGGACAATTCTGTTATTGATATTTCTCTCAAATACATTTAATATATAAGAAGCTGAACTTATATATTAATAATTTGTTCTATGTAAAAATAGTTTTTTTACTAATTCTAAATGTTTATTTGTTTTTATAAACTTGTATTATTACTAATGTTATCTGTTATCTTAATTAATACATCAATAAGCTTTAGATATTTGATATGGGAGGCAAGCGTTATGAAGGGTATAGGTTATCCACTATATGAAACTACAGTTTTTGAAGATTTCAGAATAATGACTGAGAACGTCGCAAAGAAATTTCCTGATAGAATTGCATTGTCCTACAGAATTAATCCACATGATAAAGAACCAATTGAGGTTACATACGCCGAAGCACGAGATTATATAAGAGACATGGGTACTGAGCTAATAAATATGGGCTGCACAGATAAGCATGTGGCCATCGTTGGCGAAAGCTCTTATGAATGGGTATGTTCATATTTTTGTTTGATGTCCATTGGCTCAGTTACTGTTCCTATTGACAAGGATCTACCCGCCGATGAAATAGCAACAATAATGAATTCTGCCGAATGTGAATTTGTTTTTTATAGCGCTGCTTTAGAAGAAAAAATTGAAATAATTAAAGAAAAAGTACCCACTTTAAAAACTTATATTTGCATGCGTAATTCTAGCATGGAAGGTGCAATTGACTTACCCGACATAGTAAAGCGTGGTGGAGAGAAATATAAAAATGGGGACAATTCCTACTACGACTATGAAATTGATCCCGATCGACTTGCTACTATTGTTTTTACTTCAGGCACAACGGGTAAGGGAAAAGGTGTAATGCTTTCACAAACAAATATTGTAACAGATATGACACAAGGAATGTACCTTTTTAATGTCACCCCGAAGACTATGTGTGTACTCCCACCACATCATACATATGGTTCTACCGTTAATTTTGTGGGTCATTTTTCTCAAGGATCAACCATATATCTTTCAAGTGGTCTAAAATATATGCTCGACGAAATAAAGGAGCAACAACCTTCACATTTAGTTTTAGTTCCTTTGTTTGTTGAAACAATACATAAGAGAATTTGGTCTACAGCTGAAAAAAGTGGTAAGGCGGGACAACTCCGCTTATTGATTAAGTTCAGTAATTTTTTAAGAAAAATAGGTATTGATGCCCGCCGCAGCCTTTTCAAGAGTGTTACTGGTGTTTTTGGTGGAAAACTTGAAATGATCATTTGCGGTGGTGCAAGCCTGAATCAGGATATTATCGACACATTCGATAGCATGGGGATTACCATACTCAATGGTTATGGCATTACCGAGTGTTCTCCTCTTGTTTCCTGCAATAGAAACAAGTACCAGAAAAAGGGTAGTGTAGGTATACCTATCATTGGAGAAAAAGTAAAAATTAGAAATCCTGACGAAAATGGTGAGGGTGAAATATGTGTTAAAGGACCAAATGTAATGCTTGGTTATTATAAAGATCCAGAGGCAACTGCAGCAGTTTTTGATGAGGAAGGCTATTTTAGGACAGGCGATTATGGAAAACTTGACGAAGAAGGCTGGTTGTACATAACAGGAAGACTTAAGAATATGATAATTCTTAGCAATGGTAAGAATGTATATCCCGAAGAAATTGAAAGTGAAGTATCTAGAGTCTATGGAGTTTCCGAGGTTATCGTTTATTCTGGTGAAAGCAAAGCTCAGAAGAATAAGCAAGTTATTGTTGCAGAAATCTTCCCTGATTATGACGCCCTTAATATGAGGGGAATTACCGATGTCCAAGCATATTTTGATGAAGAGATTAAGAATGTGAACAAGAGAATGGTTTCCTATAAGGCAATAAAAAAGGTCAAGATTAGAGATGAAGAGTTCAAAAAGAATACATCCAAAAAAATTCTTCGTTTTGAGATAGATAAGAATATTGATTAATGTTAATTAATAAACTTTTATAATAGTTTTGAATGGATGCATGTTATATGCATCCATTTCTTTTGCTTGCTTACAATAATTTTTTATAATTTGCTACTTCTCAATAACCTAAAACTGTGATAAAATCAATGTTGATCAATTTATATGCGGGTGTAATTTAGTGGTAGAATATCAGCTTCCCAAGCTGACCGTGTGGGTTCGATTCCCATCACCCGCTCCAGCATCTATGCTTCTTATCAAGAAGCATTTTTTTATATCTCATGCGTAAAAACATTTTTTTCTCCCATGCGTTAAGAAATCATTGTACACCTTCCAAACATTTTTTATTTCTTTTTGTAACGCCTAATTAATATGGTTTAAATTAACTAATAAAAGGCTATTTTTTCTAATTTTCTGATTGCTTTTTTGGAAAATTAGGATATAATTAAAATTAATAAACGCGTGTTCACACTCTATAACATTGCATATTGTTCAACTGAGAATGATATCAGAAAATCTAATCGGAGAGTATAAATGAAAAGTGAAGATATTGCAAAGCTTGCAGGCGTGTCTCGAAGCACTGTATCGAGAGTTATAAATAATTATGGGAACGTACCAGAAAACACCCGTAAAAAGGTTATGAAAGTAATTGAACAGTATAACTTCCATCCTAATATATCGGCAAGGGTTCTGGCAGGCAAAAAAACAGACACCATAGGGCTTTTCATTGTGAGTATTGCAGAAAAGGGTAATGTAAACAGAATCTATAGAAATAATTATTTCTCTCCTTTTATTGATGCAGTGATTGATAATGCAAATGCAAATGGCATATATGTCTTGGTCAACTCCATATACTCTGAGAATGACTATGATAAAATTATTCAGGCTTTTATAGAAAAGAGAATCGATGGTGGAATTATAGTAGGTACCGAAAAAGAATTAGGTGTTATTGCCGATGTAGCGTCCATGGGTTATCCTTTTTCAATTATTGACTACTGCGTTGAGGATATATTACACAAGGTCAAGAAAGGCAGAATATCAATAATAAACTCGACTGACAGCGTAGGTACTCGCAATATGATTGATTACCTAATTAGTCTAGGCCATAGGGATATCGGAATACTTGCTGGAAGGCTGAACACCTATTCAGGTAGAATTCGTTACGAGACATATCAAAATGTTTTAAAAGAGCACGGTCTTAATATAAATGAAAACTGGAATCTAAAGGGTGAGTTCATTAGAAAAACCGCTGCACAGGAAGTAATAAATATGCTCCAACATGATAAACTCCCTACAGCACTATTTTGCTGCAACGATGATATGGCATTGTCTGCGATGGATGTTTTTGAAAAGGAAAAAATACGTGTTCCTCATGATATTTCTATAACAGGCTTTGATGACATTTTACCTGGTTCTTTCGTTAAACCAGCACTTACAACCGTCCGTGTACCCTTATATGCTATGGCTCAAAAAGCAATAGAAGAAGTTTTAAAAATGATCGGTGATACTTCAAATAATATAAGCTCCTACGATCTTAAAACCGAGCTGATAGTCAGGGAGAGCTGTATGACCACCAAAACCTAATAATAAATATGTTGGTTTTTTCAGTTTCAGGCTGAAAATAAAATAAAAGCACATCAAATAACTTATGAGGAGGTTTTCATGTGAAATATGGTTTTTTTGATGATTTAAACAAGGAATATGTAATTACCACCCCCACTACACCCTATCCTTGGATCAACTACCTTGGCTGCCAGGATTTCTTTTCACTCATTTCTAATACATCCGGCGGGTATAGTTTTTATCGTGATGCCCGTTTAAGACGAATCACAAGATACCGCTATAACAACGTGCCCACAGACAGTGGTGGTAGATATTTTTATATCTATGACAACGAAGATTATTGGACGCCTGGATGGATGCCTGTTAAAAAGGATTTAGATAAATATGAATGCAGGCATGGTCTGGGTTATACTCGTATAACTGGCGAACGCAATGGCATTGAAGTAAGTCAGTTATCCTTTGTGCCTCTTGATTATAATGGAGAGGTAAACCAAATAACCATCAAGAATAAAACTGATAAAGAAAAGGAAATTTCATTATTTTCATTTGTAGAGTTTTGTCTGTGGAATGCCATGGATGACATGACAAACTTCCAGAGAAATTTTAGCACTGGCGAGGTTGAGGTAGACGGTTCTGCTATCTATCATAAAACCGAGTATCGCGAAAGAAGAAACCACTATGCATTTTACTGGGTTAATTCCAAAATAGACGGCTTTGATACGGACAGGGAATCATTTTTAGGCCTGTATAATGGATTTGACTGCCCTAAAAACGTCGTAGCTGGGAAAGCAACAAATTCAATTGCAAGTGGTTGGTCGCCTATAGCATCCCACCACCTAAAAATGACGTTAAAGCCAGGTGAGCAAAAAAGCTATATATTTGTTCTTGGTTATGTTGAAAATCCTAATGAAGAGAAGTGGGAGACAAAATATGTAATCAATAAGACAAAAGCAAAAGAAATGCAATGTAGTTTTGTTAACGACCAACTTGTGGATATAGCTTTTAACGAACTTAAAGACTACTGGGATGAGCTTTGCTCAAAATATGTTGTGCAAAGCCATGACGAGAAACTCAATCGAATGGTAAACATATGGAATACTTATCAATGTATGGTTACATTCAACATGTCCAGAAGTGCTTCATATTTTGAATCAGGAATTGGTAGAGGTATGGGCTTTAGGGACTCAGCCCAAGATCTATTAGGCTTTGTACATCAGATACCCGATAGAGCAAGACAAAGAATTTTAGACATTGCATCAACACAGCTTGAGGACGGTAGCGCGTACCATCAATATCAGCCTCTTACGAAAAAAGGCAACTCGGATATAGGAAGCGGCTTTAATGATGATCCATTATGGCTAATCCTTGCAACTTCCCAGTATATTAAGGAAACAGGTGATGAGACTATACTGGATGAAATGGTTCCATTTGATTGCGATGAAAATAATACCGGCACACTTTTCGAACATCTTAAACGTTCCTTTTACCATGTAGTTAACAACCTTGGTCCTCATGGACTGCCTCTTATCGGAAGAGCCGACTGGAACGACTGTCTAAATCTCAACTGCTTCTCAACAGAACCAGATGAGTCTTTCCAAACTTGCGGGTTAATTGATGGCAGAGTTGCAGAATCTGTCTTCATTGCAGGTATGTTTGTAGCTATAGGACCGGAATATGTAGATATATGTGAAAGACTTGGTTATGAGCAGGAAGCATTGGAAGCTAAAGAGCATATTGAGAAGATGATCGATACTACCATCAAACATGGTTATGATGGAGAATGGTTCCTTCGTGCATATGATCATTATGGAAATAAAATTGGAAGTAAAGAATGTGAAGAGGGACAAATTTTTATTGAACCACAGGGTTTCTGTGTTATGGCAGGAATTGGCGTTGAAGAGGGTTTAGCAAAAAAAGCTTTGGACTCTGTAAAAGAAAGGCTGGACACAGAGCATGGAATTGTACTACATACCCCAGCATACACTCAATACAATTTGAACTTAGGTGAAATATCTTCCTATCCACCAGGTTACAAAGAAAACGCTGGCATATTCTGTCACAACAATCCGTGGATAGCCATTGCCGAAACAGTTATAGGCCGTGGTGATAGAGCTTTTGAGGTTTATTCAAAAATTGCTCCTGCTTATATTGAACATCTAAGTGACATACATAGAACAGAACCCTATGTATATTCACAAATGATTGCCGGAAGGGATGCTGTTAACTTTGGGGAAGCAAAAAACTCTTGGCTTACAGGCACAGCAGCATGGAATTACGTGGCAATAACCCAATATATTCTTGGTATAAGACCTACATATGATGGCTTGATCGTGGATCCATGTATTCCCGCATCTTGGGATGGTTTTACAGTGACAAGAGTATTTCGTGGAATAACGTACAATATTCATGTACAAAATCCTAACCATGTATGTAAGGGTGTAATTAAGATGATTGTAGATGATGAAGAGATTGATGGTAACATTATTCCAGCCGCATCTAACAATAAAGAACACAATGTAGTCGTTATTATGGGCTAACACAACAACACAGAGAACACAGAGGGACGGTTCTTTTGTGTTATTTAGCACAGAGGGACGGTTCTTTTGTGTTGTATTTCCACCTACTTTATGTGATTTATCTCGTTGCAGTAAAAGCCTTCTATATGATAAGCCGGTTTTTAACGACCGGCTTATTATTGCTAAATATTACTCTTTGTTTATTGCCCATTGTTATGATTATTCTTTAGCTTACACTCATCGTTATGACTATTCTTTGGTTTATCGCTAATTGTTATGATTATTCTTGCGCTTATCACTCATCGTTATTACAATTCTTTGGTTTATCGCTAATTATTTAAGACTTGATTATCCTCATAGTCTTTTATTCAACGTTACTCGCCATACCCTCTAACCATCTATTCTGCAGCCTTAAAGTTATAAACAGGTCTTATTATATCAACAACTTCAACGGTATCTTGAATATTATCAATAATCTCATCCATGGGTTTATATGCCAGTGCGCATTCATCCAGCGTTGCTCTATTTACTGTAGTGGTATATATTCCTTCCATTGATTTTTTGTATTCTTCAAGACTAAAGGTCTTCTTAGCTTCTCTCCTGCTCATCAGTCGTCCAGCTCCGTGTGGTGCAGAGTAGTTCCAATCTTTATTACCTTTTCCAACACAAATCAAACTTCCGTCCCTCATGTTTATGGGAATTAAAACTCTTTCGCCCTTTCTAGCAGAAATAGCGCCTTTCCGTAAAATCATGTTGTCTAAATCAATATAGTTATGTATGGTCGTAAAATCATCCTCTACTATAAAACCCATTCTGTTTTTAATTTCGTCAACAATAGCCTTGCGATTATAAACGGCATACTGCTGGATAATTTTCATATCATTCAGATAGTTATTATAACTTTTCTCCTGAACATAGGCTAACGGTTTACTAATTTTTACAACTTGAGCCGTAAGCTCCTTATAACCTAAATCCTGATAGTATTCTGCAACCTGCTTACCTAAATGTCTACTTCCGGAATGAACAACCAAATATAAATTGCCTTCACCATCTTTGTTTATCTCAATAAAGTGGTTTCCCCCTCCCAAAGTACCAATACTCAAGATTGCCCTTTCAAGGTTAACATATTTCTTGCAAGCTAAATTATTAAAATTAATATTTTCAGCATACCTGTGTCGATCTTTTCTAATGGCAAATCCCGAGGGAATATAGTTATGAATTGTCTCATCCAGTTTTTTGAAGTCAATATCTTTCTGCTTTAGTTTTATTGTCTCCATACCACAACCTATATCAACGCCAACTAAATTGGGTACAACTTTATCAGATATTGTCATCGTTGTACCAATGGTACATCCCGCACCAGCATGGGCATCTGGCATAATTCTGATTATACTACCCTTTACGAATTCCTGGTTACATAATTCCAAAATTTGCGATATTGCTCCGCTATCTACATTATCAGTGAATACTTTAGCCGTATTATATTTTCCTTTTATCTCAATCATCATTTGTTTTAACAACCTCTCTGCCCATTTTTTAGCTACACCAGAAGCCAATCCATACAGTGTTATTTTTTCTTACCCTTATATATCAGTAAGGTAACCGTCCTTATTATAAACCATTTTGGTATCTTTAACGAACATATGCCTCCAGCTGCAAGATATAGTCTCAAAAACTCGTTTTCATATATCTAAAACCCATCCTCTCTACTCCAGTTCGGATATCTGTTTTAATATAAAATAATGTGGTAAATACTTGATATATGACTTACATTTATATATGACTTGCATTTTCTTCTTTTTATGATTTTGTCCTTCAGGGGGATTACAATGAAAATGAGAGAAATCCAAAAAAAAGGCAACCATTCAGAATATGACAAGGACATGGAACTACATAATATTTTTACTAACTTAAACCCAAATTACGTAGCCCTAAAAATTACAGGGATATACTTGGTTTTCGGGTTTTTATGGATTTTTTTATCTGATACAATTCTAACATCAATTGCGCCTAGTATAGAGTTTTTATCATACATAAGCATTATTAAAGGTCTTGTGTTTGTAACTATATGTGGAATACTAATTCACCGTTTGGTATATAATTCAATCAAAAAATTAAAAAGAATCGAATCCTTTCTTTCTGAAAGTTATAGTAAACTTCAAAAGGCAAACGAAGAATCAACTGAAGCTAAGAATTTTTATGCCACAATTCTTAATAAGATGTTAAATGCATATGCTCTACATAAGATTATCCTTGATGAAGATGGCAATCCTTGCGATTATGAATATGTGGACGTGAATGCTGCTTTTGAGGAATTTACGGGTATCAAAGCTACAGATATCATTGGCAAGCGATACACCGAAGTCATCCCCAAAAACCAATCGGAAAAAACAAATTGGATCGAAATATATGGTGCGGTAGCTATAAAGGGCGAATCATTATCCTTTGAAGAGTATACTTCGGCATTTGATAGATGGGTATTAGTTAACACTTATTCTCCTAGGAAGAGGTATTTTATAACTGTGTTCAGCGATATCACCGTTATAAAAAAGAAAGAAAAAGAACTTGAAATAAAAAACCAAGAGATCACCTCACTCTATGAACAATTACTTGCTTCGGAAGAAGAACTACGACAGCAGTTTGATGAGTTATATAATACAAAAGAAGAGCTAAAGAACCAGNATGATGAATTGGAGATTTNTCAACGCAAAATTGAGCACAACGCGTATCATGATTTGTTAACCGGCCTGCCAAATCGCCTCTTCTTATTTGAAAAAGTTGCCCAGATGAAGTCCCAACAACGATTCGCCATACTATTTATAGATTCAGATAACTTTAAACTAATAAATGACACAATGGGGCATTCTTTTGGAGACCAACTCCTTATTGAAATAGGTAATAGATTGACCTCTATTCTCCATCCATCATGCTCTGTTTATCGCCTTGGTGGTGATGAGTTTGTTATATGCTATAGAGGGTTTGAGCAAGTTAAAGAGGTAACTGAATATGCTGATGAAATAATTCAATCCTTCCGTAAACCATTTAAAATTGGAGAAAGTATGTATCACACTACAGTAAGTATTGGTATTGCCCTGTGTCCTGAACATGGTAAGGACATGGATGAATTGTTACAAAGCGCAGACATTGCTCTTTTCGAAGCAAAGCGCTCAGGTAAAAACAAATATGTTATATTCCATGAGCTTATGAGGAATCAAATACTGGAAAGAACTACTATTGAAAAGCATTTGCGAGATGCGTTGGACAAGAATGAATTTGTATTATATTATCAACCACAGCTAGATATCTGCAATAATAAAATAACAGGATATGAAGCCTTACTCCGTTGGAATAGTGCAGAATTAGGTTTCATCCCTCCTTTAAAATTTATTAGTATTGCTGAAGAAACACAATTAATTATTCCTATTGGAAAGTGGGTTCTAAAAGAAGCTTGTCGTTTCATTAAGGAATTACACAATAAGGGTAATAGTGATGTAATCGTTGCAGTAAATATTTCAATTATACAAATATTAGACGAGAATTTTGTCCCCTCCGTCCTTTCAATACTAAAGGAAAGTGACCTTGCTCCAGAGTTTCTAGAACTTGAAATAACAGAATCTATTCTTATGGAATCATATAATGAAGTTATTAAGAAACTCGGTTTACTGAAAAATGCAGGTGTTAGAATCGCCTTAGACGACTTTGGAAAAGGGTATTCTTCACTTAGTCGTCTAAAACAGCTTCCACTAGATACATTGAAAATTGATAAATCATTTATTGATTGTATCCCCTCTAATCTTCCTGGTGCTAATCTTGCTGGACAAATTATGGTGCTAGGTCGAAACTTGGGCCTTACAATTCTTGCCGAAGGGGTGGAAGAAGAGAAACAGATGAATTACTTAAGAAGACACGAGTGCCAGAAAGTGCAGGGATATTTAATAAGCAAACCACTCCCACATGCAGAAGCAATACTGTTTCATAGCGTGTACAAAGATAAGGCTCTTATTTAGTCGCATAGCATACGGCGTAAAGCTGATAACGTGGCGCTTTTACCCAGTAAACAAAACAACAGCCTCATATTTTGTACAACACTATCCTGCTTAACATGTGTTCAGCCACTTAATCTGCTTGCTCACATTCATAAGATATTGCACCGTACATTTAAAATGAATATACGAAAAGTCTAGCGGTAAAATACCATTTATTTATATATAACCAACTCATCCAAGGGTTTTCTTTTTCGCCTAATAAAATCTTCGCTTGGATAACCTAACGGAGTTAAAACAATTGGTTCCATACCCTCTTCAATTTCAAAAGCTTCTTTAAATGCGATAGGATCAAAGGCTCCAATCCAACAAGTGCCAAGGCCCAACGCAGTGGCTGCCAGAATAATATGATCCATTACAATAGCAGCATCTACGTCTGCATAGCTTTTGCTGTCTTTCCTTACCCAGCATTTATCTTTAATTGCGCAAACGCCAATAACATAAGGAGCGTCTGCAAACCAATTTTGGTGATATATTTTTTTTAGTAATTCCCGTCTACCTTCGGTTTTTGCAACAATTATTTTAAAGGACTGCAAGTTACATGCAGTAGGCGCTGATTGAGCTGCCTCTAGTATAATATTCAACTTCTCTTGTTCTACTGGTTTATCCTGATAAGATCTAACACTGAACCTTTTTTGAATAACATCAAAAACATCCATTATAAGTACCTCCCATAAATACGATTTCGAATAATATCAAGAAAGTTTCAAATAAAAAGCGAGTTATTATAGTACTAATATGTCCGATTAATAATGAATGATTAAAAATTTGCTTTTGCCATTTTAAGAGTAACATAGGGCTAATTAGCCGTCAAACTAAAGTTCCTAACTATTGTTACGTTCGTAACAATTCTATTGCTTGTTTATAAAGCAGATCAAACTTAAATGTTCTTGTATATAGTTTTTTTACTACCGCGACTGCTAAAAAGTGCCATTGATGTATCATGGTTATATTTTACACAAAATATAATTCATTCTCAATCTATTTGCTTTTGAGACAAGACTTTTTCGCTGGAGCCCTCAATCGGATTCGAACCGGTGACCTCATCTTTTCAAATTTCAAGTGAGACGTTCTTGCAAAGACTTGAATATGATATCGAGGATCTTTCAATAACACCGCAAGAATATATAAACGCTGCCAATGAAAAATAACCCAATTACGATGATTTTTGATGATAAAAGGTGAGATTAAAAGAGACTAAATGAGAAAGCAACAAAAATAAAAAATCTCCCTAATACCTTAAAACAAAGCATTTGAGAGATTTTTCACTGGAGCCCTCAACCAGATTCGAACTGGTGACCTCATCCTTACCAAGGATGCGCTCTGCCTCCTGAGCTATGAGGGCATTATTTACATTTTAAAACGGGGAATATCCCCGCAACGAATTTCATTTTAGCATAAAGACAGTGTTTTGTAAAGTCATTTAAAAGGACTGTTTTTTGTTAGTCATTGCACTTTAATATAACAATTCTTCTTCCCAAATCAATGTATTTCATATTACTGAATTAATCGCTAAATTAATGTACAAACGTTAAGAAGCTCGTCTAACAAATTTTTTGAAAAATCTACCTCTCCTTATTAGTAGGAGGTACAACTTTTTTCATGTTCTTTTCGAACTTAGATCTTGGTATCATAACCTGGTGACTGCATCCCTGACACTGAATACGGATATCCGCTCCCGTGCGCACCACCTTCCATATCTTGCTGCCACACGGATGTGGTTTTTTCATTTCTACTAAATCGCCTAACTTAAATTCCTTTTTGAGCATAAGAACCTCCATCACATTAATATGCTTTGTACAATTAATAATGTAAAGTTTGCAGTAGAAAGTACATAGGAAAACACATATCTCTTGTTCATCAATGGTCTATCGGAAAAACAGCTTCCAGTGCTGATTCTTCATCTGGATATATCTCCAGAAGATGATCTAATTTGACCATATTGAACAATTCTGCTACCGTGGATACTAATCCACACAAAACCATTCGCCCGCCATCTTCCTTGAACTTATTATAGCACTCCACAATCACACTTAATCCCGCATTGTTGATATACTCTAATTGGGTCATATTGAGAATAACAGTTAAATTGCTTTTCTTGCATATAACGTTATGAAAATAATTCCTGCATTTCTTTTGCGTGGAAATCTTTATTTGTCCTATAATTGAATAAATAGAAATATTACTAACTACTTTCTCGGTTATTTCCATTATCCAATCCCCCTTAAAAAGTCCTACTTTTATTTTTACCACCAAATCAACTAGTGTTAACAAAAAATTATTTCATAAGAATATATACATTAAAGGTTTTTGTGGAGTCTTAAACTCTTGCTTAGAACAGATTATTGTTAATAGAAAGTTCCCCTTTTAGCCAATTAATAAATTGCCTTGCCGTTCTCGGTGACATGCCATTATATGCCATCTCCCATTGCATTGCTTTTTGCTCTAATAATGCAGGCTCAATATCAATACCTTCTTCTTGCGCCATTTTGTGTACAATTTGCAAATATTCCTTCTTTATAGGTGACGAAAACACTATTGTAATTCCAAACCTATCTGACAATGATAGTTTTTCCTGCATGGCGTCCCTAGCTCTCACTTCATCATCAGGGTTGTCCGAAATCAAGCCTTTCCTATCAGAAAAAGTCTCCTTTATAATATGGCGTCTATTTGATGTTGCGTAAATAAGTATGTTTCGTGGCCTGTGTTCAATACCACCTTCTAACACGGCTTTTAGTGCTGTATATTCTTCTTCATTGTTCTCAAACGCCAGATCATCTATAAACAAAACAAATTTTAAGCCTCTATCTGAAAGTAACGAAATAATTACAGGCATTTGCTCCAGGTATTTCTTCGGGACTTCCACCAAGCGTAATCCTTGGTGATAACATTCATTTGCAATTGCTTTAACCATCGAAGACTTACCCGTTCCACGATCACCATAAAACAGAATATTATTTGCTGCTCTACCTGATAGGAAAATCTTCGTATTCTTTATTGCCATATCCTTTTGGCTATCCACAAGATAAAGCTTATCCAGCATAATCGGATCAGGATTTGTAACTGGCTGCAATGTTCTACACTCGCCATCGTAAGAAAAGAAAGCATGTTTGGCGAAAAGTCCAGCACCGTTATCTCTATGCCATTTAGTTCTTTCCTCTATTTTCTTTCCCCATTGCATAGCCTCTTTTTCCTCATAACAGTTCCAGTTAGGAAGATTATCAATTATTTGGCTTATCTCTGAGCTTTGTCCCTGGCTCATCCTTTTCTTTATTTGCATACAATTTATTGTTGAAAGATTTTGCAATATATCCAACTCTGCTGCAGCTTGTTTTATCAAAGGATTATCTACTTTTATCTCTTGCTTTTCACATAAAAGAGTAAAAGCGTTTTCATCTTGAAATGTAAGGTTCTCAACATACTCATATAGACATCTACAGTTGTTTTCTAAAATAAAAGAATATATTTCACTGTAAGTCTTAATCTTTGTTACCACATCTGTCGTCTCATCATGTAATAGCTCTAATAATGTTACAACTCTACTAACTGCCCCATCCTCTAAAATAGTTTTGTAAATACCCAAACTTGCTAATTTAGGCAATAGAATATCCATTAAATATATCACCCTTTTAAGTATTATGTATTTTATAAAGTATCAGCTTCAATATACGAATTTAGTTTATTATAACACCAACTATAGTGAAAATCATCATTTTATAGTCAATTCGCTTGCTTTTAGGATTTAGGTGGACAACCCCCACCCGACCATGGTAGGACTATGAAATCCGATTGAACTATGGGCCAATACTTCATATATTTTTGGCTACTTGCACACCAGCTTGCCTGTTTTATGTTATAATTAGACCATAGTTTTACACATTTAGAGGGGGACAATCCTTTGAAAAAAACATATAACTTTTTTGCGTTTTTGTCCAGAATGAAACATATTACAAGGTGGAGCCTTATGAGGAACACCCATACCGAAAATATCCAAGAGCATAGTCTTCAAGTGGCAATGATTGCTCATAGTCTTGCTGTTATTAGCAATACTTGCTTCGGTAATAATATAAATGCTGAACGTGTAGCAGTTTTAGCAATATATCACGATTCTAACGAAACAATTACTGGGGACATGCCAACCCCAATAAAATATTATAATCCCGATATAGAAAAAGCCTACAAGGAGTTGGAGGAAACTTCGAAAGAGAAGCTACTATCAATGCTTCCCCCAAATTTGGTGCCTGAGTATCGTAATTTGCTTTTTTATGACGAATCTTCATATGAGGGATTGCTTGTTAAAGCTGCAGATCGAATTTGTGCATATGTTAAATGCCTTGAAGAAGAAAAGGCTGGAAATGAAGAATTTAAAAAAGCTGCCGTGGCAACTCTTAGAAAGATAAATGATATGAAAATGCCGGAGGTAGACTACTTCTTTCAGCATTTTATACCAGGCTTTAAACTCACTCTTGACGAATTAAACTAATAATTACTTTTAGTTTGCAATTATACCTGATGCGAACTTGTTAAGCTGTTATCTGGCTGACTAATAATTGACTTTAGTTTACAAAGGTATTCTCTTAATGCGAACCTTCGTGATAGTATGAGAAAAGAAGGTTGGACTTTTAGTTACAATGGTACTCTCTTTATTTGTGCTCCTAAATCTTTTAGTTTAACCTCCATTGCCTCATAACCGCGATCAATATGATATATATCGCTAATCTCGGTTAAGCCCTCTGCACACAGACCTGCTAAAATTAAAGATGCACCTGCCCTTAGATCAGTTGCTTTAACTTGGGCTCCCATATATGGAACTCCGCCTTCAATTATTGCAGTTCTGCCATCTATTTTTATTCTGGCTCCCATTCGTTTCAATTCACTCACATGCATAAATCTATTTTCGAAAATGGTTTCTACCACCATACTGGTTCCTTCTGTTTGGCATAGATAAGCCATCATCTGAGCTTGCATATCTGTTGGAAAACCCGGGTATGGATGAGTTTTAATATCAACAGCTTTCAAGCTTTGTGACGCTGTCACATGTATTTTGTTAAATTCCTCGTCTATTAGAACACCTGATTCTCTTAGTTTTGCAATAACAGGTTTTAAATGATCCACCATAGTGTTTTCAATAACTACGTCGCCACCTGTCAACGCTGCTGCTAGCATAAATGTACCCGCTTCAATCCTATCGGGTATAACTGTATGTTCTGTGGGCTTAAGTTTATCAGTCCCCACTATACGTATGGTATCCGTTCCAGCTCCTGTTACATGAGCTCCCATCGAAACCAGCATAGTTGCAAGATCTACGATTTCGGGCTCAGTTGCAGCATTTTCAATAACCGTTTGACCTTTTGCAAGAACAGATGCCATTAAAATATTTTCAGTTGCTCCAACACTAGGAAAATCAAGGTAAATTCGTGCTCCTTTTAAGCGTTCTCTAGTCTGTGCTTCAACATAACCGTGCCCTGTATTGATGGTGGCGCCCAAAGCTGAGAAACCTTTCAAGTGGAGATCCACAGGTCTGCTTCCAATAGCACATCCTCCAGGAAGTGAAACTTTTGCTTTTCCTCTTTTGGCTAACAAAGGACCCATTACAAGAAATGAAGCTCTCATGGTATTAACTAACTCATATGGAGCAGTATGTTCAACAAGTAATCCCGTTTCAACAGTAATTTCTCTTTTTTCAGTATCAAAATTAACTTTTGCGCCTAAGGATCTAATAAGACTACACATAGTATGTACATCCTCTAGGTTTGGAACATCTTTTAATACACTCTTCCCTTCCGTCAATAAACAAGCAGCTAATGCTGGAAGTATGGCGTTTTTTGCACCACTTATACGAACTGTTCCATTAAGAGGAATACCGCCTTCGACAACAAATATACTCATTATCAGTTTCTCTCCTTATTTAATCTTATGTAAAGAATATTTCCAATTGAAGTTGTGAATTAAAAATGTCTATACTTATTATGCGCAATTTCAACTGCTTTATTAAGGCGGTTTCTACCGTTTTCTCCTTTATAATAATTGACAAATTAATCACATTTTAAACCTAAATTTCCAAAAGGAAAATTTGGTAGATTTTTCAAAGTGGTTTGTTTCTAAACTTTTTAATAATAAATTAATCAATAATCATTATACTACAAATACCCAGAATTGCACCTTTAATTTTTTAGGGCATTTTAGGATCTTAATCATATCTCGCCAGCATAAATAAGGATTCTTTCCAATATTACCAAAAATTCCTCCAGAGTAATTGCACTACTAAATTCCGCTTCATTCTCATAGCTTATTATTCCGTTTGCCATTGTAAATGCCACTGCATCTTTATATGGTTCCCGAACATCTGTAATTAAATTTTCAAAATCTTGTAAACTTGCATAGCCCTTTACATCAGTCCGAGTTTTACTACTTAAAACCTTAACTGCAGCATAAATAGCCGCGTCGGTTCTTAGTGGCTCTGTGCCAGCTTTGCTGAATTGCGAAAGCAAGAAACCAGCACGTACAGCTTTTTCATACACATTTTCATTCCCATATTCATAAGGTATAATATCAAACAAACATTTCATACCTTCATTAATGGTCAATTCCTTTGAATAATCAAGATTTTTCCCCAGCAAAGAGGGCATTTCATACTTGGTCATCAGGCTTCGCGTTGCTGAATTAATTCTATTATCACTTATACTTTGAACTTTATTTATTTCAGTTATGGCAACAGCACCACTTTTCTTAGGGAAAACTGAAACCTTCTGTTCTTCAGATTCATAATTATAGTCAATATCCGACCAGTTTCCAACGTTAAAATCATAAAAACGAACATAGGCTTTTTTCATTTCCTCATTGTCAATTGGTATGGATAACCTCAAAGGAAGCGCAAAATTTCCAATGGGGTAAAAACTCTCATCTTGTCCTACTGCTACATAAATTTCACTAATAGGCTTTATTGCCTGCCTTTTTTTTTCTAATTTTAATTCATAAACAGGAGTTCTAATATCCAGCCTTACTTGAACTTTTTTCAAACCATGCTTTATATTAGAATATGTCTCCTGTAAGAAACTCCCTGGGAGAATAGTCACATCTAAATCAGGTGTGCGTATAACAAGGCTCTCTAAAACTCCGGATAACGTTTCAATAACTACATCATCTAATTCAATACGTATTACTTTCGTGTTTGGAGGAGGATTTGTCAGATCTATTGAATAGGTCTGACTTTCAGGCATACGGATTTTTTCTGCAAACCTATGCGCGTTCATACCTGTGATCTTTGATGTCCATACTCCATCCACTGCCACACCATCTATCTCCACCATTTCACCGATGGGTATATCCTTTATTGGAACATCTGCGTCATACTCACTTCTACCTTTTCTGGTTACTACTGAGACAACTGGACTGGGCTCAGATCTAAGGTTGGTTTGATTGCTATACGAAAACAGCCGCGCATAATAACGGACATTGGATCTAAGACCGGTAACATTGAATTCAGAACCATTCACACTATATTCGGTAGAATCTGAAAAGTCAGCTTTTTCAGATATTTCAAGAATATATGATACACTTTCATCTCTAATCCATTCATAGAATATACTGTTTTCAGTTATTGCATCCGATGCCCTTTTTATGCCAAATCCCCTTGGCCTTGGTGGAGGATTATAACGCTCGGTCTTAACTATTAAGGAATTACTCCACTCCGAGAGTACTCCCCCTGTTTCAGTTGGCGATATAGCCTGTATCCAGAAGTAATATACTGTGTCTGCTTCAAGTGGCTCTATTCTGATATAGGGCTGAAGTCTGAGTTGTTCATAGGATATTGACACTGTATTTTGCGCATTTTCCACACTATCAACGGTTCCATATCTGATATTATAACGATAGTTCGGTCGAGCAGTCCAAAATAGATCCACATATGTGTCTGCAGCTATACCTTTTAAATCGGTTGGAACTGTTGGATATTCCACTACAGGTGGATAATCGGGAAGCGTTGTAACAATTATTGGATCTGAGGGATCGGATTCTATATCCCCTTTTGGATTATATATCGTAGTCCATACAAGATAGGTTGTATTGGATTTAAGATTATCGGCTTGAAAATAGAAAACACTGTGTTCTCTTTCATCAATATCCGGTACTGTAACTGGTGGATACTGCTCCTGTAATGACAAAACATAGTTTTCTTTTAAGTCATTATAAGCAATATAATTCCTGCCAGCAAGACGACTGACATTATTAAGAGCTCTATCATATTCCACAACGTGTACCATCACTTGCCAGCCAGGTTCATAGTTTACCTTCCTAACTGGTTTCTTTTCAGGTGAAGAGTCAGGAAGATTAATATTTTCTATATATTCATCATGAGTATATGAATTATTCCGATTATAATATCCTTCAGGTATTTTTGCCTCTGCATCGTCTTCGCGAATAACATACATCCATTTACCAAATTCTTTATTAAACATTTCTGTCCATGACTTTTCCAATTGTAATAAGATTTTATTGTGCTCTATTGCATCCCCATATCTTAACCTAAAGGGCGGAGAAGGCGGGGCCAGAGGTTTGTCGGATTCTGTATCGGGTTTAGTAATAATGGTTCTGACGCTGGGCTTTGACAAATATGGTATGGATTGCATAAAGTCGCCATCTTCACTTTCTGTAAGGAAATTCTTTTTTGCAATCATTACCACATAGTATACTGTATTGGGTTCTAACCAGTTTACTTCATAACGATAGCCAATGACCTTTTGGGTATTCATATCTCTTACTTCATTATTTGCCCCCATTCTGAGATTGGAGCCGATTTTCTTTGTTAATGGCGGCGGGTTCTCTAAATCAACGTCATTAACATTGTCACATAAATATAGGTCATAATAGACTTCTGTATCAATGATTCCTTCACCAGTGATAGGTGCAAGCCAAAGCAAGGTTGCACTGCTATCGGTCAACATATCCTCAAAGACTAATGGTGTAGGATGGGCATTTTGAAAAGCATCCACAAATTCAGGGCTTGCAGGATATTCAGGTATTTGTGTCTTTAATGACAGCTGCGTAGTAGAATAAAATGGGACATAGGATCCATCAGCTCTGTATGCATCAGCTTCTATCTTGTATTTATATTTTTCAACATCTTCACTCTTTATTTTAATTTCAATACGATCATTATCTTCAATCACTGCAAAAAATGTTTCATTACCCAATGCGTCATAGCGATATAATTTATATACAACTCTGGTAAATATCGTGCTTCCAATTGGACCTTTTACAATTGGATCCCAAAAAAGCATCCATCTAAGCCATTTTACTTCATCTTTATCAATAGATTCGCCCAGATATTTTGCGCGTAAAAGGATCTCTGTTTTAACACGTACTACTGGTAGGTCTTTTTCGGGTGTTACTGCAACATCTGAGTTAACAAGAGGTATTATTGTTATTGAATATTCTCTGCCTGGAAGAGCGTCGGTATAAATGTATTCAAGTCTTCCACCCGAAACTGTAACTTTGCTATTTTCCGTTCCAATATCTCTTCCAATGATATCCGGAATTAATGGAGGTTGAGTGAAGCCAGATGTGTCTGAAATCAGTATTCTATAATCTATTCTTCCATCTGTGTCCCATACATCATCCCATACTATTTTAATATCGTTGGTTCCTGGTATTTGTTCTGCATTAAGTTCCAGTCCGGTTAGAAACTTTACACGATTTGATTTTCCTGATGTAAATGTATACTCATCAAATTCACCATATGTATAGATGGATCTACCATAGAACTCATAAATGGTGCCATGTTCAAGTTCGATTCCATATCTGGTTGGATTAAAGCTCACAGTATTATGGTCTAATGTAAACTGATGTATATCCTCTACAACTCTACNCGTTCCTCGTTCGACTTTATTAAAATAAAAAACTTGTGATTTCTCTCCAACTGCCTCGGCGGGATAGTGTGGCATTCCCCATACAAACTCCACAAACCAGTTTTGTCTACCAGAATCTTCATACCCGATATCAGAAACAGTTATATTCTGAGGAGGTGTAGACGGTATTGCTTGTTGGGCAGAAACAATTTGAATTGCAATAGCAGCAACCATTGACAAGATGATCACCCAAACTATAATACGCGCCAAAATTATTCTTTTTCTCATTATAATCCCCCATTTACCTGTTACGTTCTACCATTCACCTAAGAGCTCTAACACTGTGATTATTGAGTGCAGTGTCTGTTCAATCGTTGCCTTACTTTCATATTTATATGAATAATCTGTTTCAAGCTCGGTGACTCCTAAGTCCAATGCTATTATCAATCTATTATAAATCGCATCGGGTATTTTATCACCATTTGTAATATGCATAAATGTTGATGGCCTCATCATGTCAGAAGGCACACCTGTCTTAAAAGCATAGATTTCTACAACCAGAGAATTTGCCTGTCCTCTGTTTAAAACTTGATTTACCAAGGAAGGAGGGATAAACTCATCAAGGTTGAAATAACGAATTTTTGCAGGTGCAGACAACCCTGCTACTTCAGATTGAGTGTTGGTAATTGCTTCAAATAAATTTACAGCGGTATCTGCAGAAATATAATCACCAGGGTAAAGAGTGGTTCCAAAGATCTTGCGCAAATCATATTCCTCAGATAAACGTTTCAATTCAAGGTCTACAAAACCATCAGTTTCTGGCAAAATAATTCTGGGTGCATTAAAAACTGTATATTCTCCAGGGACCTTGGCTGTAAAAAATATGTATGGAAATGCCCATCCCTTAACAGCCATGGGTTTAGACCATGTTCTACTGTTATGTAACAATACATACGGCTCGGCAAGTCCACTGCTGCCATCTTGAAGTATTTTTAGCCTAATACCACCCTTGAGCTCTGGTAATTTACTTCTTTTTATTACAGAAGCTGAAAGGCCTCTCCCACCGTCAAGAATATCTTTTATATATAAGGAAAGTTGTTCTTCTACTCTCTGTACGGCAAGCTCTATAACATTTTCTATGTCGGTATAGCTTTGATACGACAAGACACTCCTCTTTTCAAGCAACTTATTTAGTTCACTATCCAATATACCGTATTTAAAAGGTCCCGAAACACCGGGTTCTTTGAGTATATCATAGATAATTTCGTTCATTTGAGCATATGTTCTTCTCATGCTCAGTGAAGAAAACTCAATGTCATATACATCCGAGCCATATGTCAACTCAGGGCTTGGACGAACTGAACCCTCTTGTTTTCTTTGAACTGTAATCTCTAACATGGTTTCCCTCACACCAGTTTGAGCTATGGGCTTTTTGAGGTCTTCAAGGTTCAAGCTATCTTTTGTTAAAGTCAATTCACAACCCGACAACTTTATTGTAAGTCGGCTTGTTGTAGTTTGCAGTGTTTCAAGTATTTCCATTGGAACAATTATTATATCCTTCATGGCATCGGGTTTTTCCTTTGATATATCAATAGTTATACCCGAATGGTCTGCAACCTTCATATAGTTAGAGATCATTGCACCCTTTAATAGTATCCTGTTAGAGTATTTGTCCAACTCGTCAACTGTAAAGTAAAGCTTCCTGGTAAGCTTATCTGCCTTTGACTCAAACATGTCGGTTATTTCATCGCGCTTATAATCATCATCATAGTCTTTTTGATTAAAGTCAGTACGTACTGTTACAGGTCCTACGCGACTTGAGTCTGCTTCATTTCTTGCCCATATTTTTATATAATAGCGTGTGTTTGATAAAAGTCGATCTCTGACGTACCTTCCATCACTTCTTTTTTGCCTTGCCTGATAAATTTTAGCATAATACATATATTTATCACTTTGAGTATCATCAACATATGCCTGTGTCTTTTCACGATAAAATTCTATTATTTTGTCGTCTTCCATGATATATCCATAATCACTGTCTTCTGGTTTTCTATCATATACCAACTGTATATAATCTTCGGAATAATCCGTTCTTACTTCGATGAAATAGTCATAAACACTTTCTCCCTCGAACCTAATTTCAATTTCGTTCAGAGTGTTTCTTGTTTTCATTCTGATGGGCTCTCGATCTCGACTGCTCCAATCCTCATCATCGCTGTCGTACCAAACTATATTATCGTTGTTACTGTAAAAAGGTTGTATATCATACCACGTATCGGGCTCTAGATCATATAACCTGAAGTAATAACGCCTGCCATCTCTTACAACAGAATATTTTGCGCGGGACATTTCAACATATGAATCATCAGGTTGATGCGCCTTTTTTAGCATTACTCTTATATCCTCTTGCGCAATACCTCCCGACAAGGTCATGTTAAATCCCAGTTGAACATCGTTAACTGCTTCAAGGAACTTTGGAGCAGCAACCATTTTGGTTGTTACAGGTATGCTTACCCATTTACTATATGTAGCAGCATCAGTACCCCTATCACGTACTGCTCTAATACTAAAATAATAAAGTTGATTTGGCTTTAAAAATGGAAGATTAATAGGAAAACGAGCAATCCTATTACCATTTTCATTGTATGTAAATCCCAAATCATATAGTTTTGTATTAAGTACATCTATATTAAGTTCTGTATCAGCACTTTTGGTCTTATAATCCTTATATACAGTTAAAAATCCCGGATTTCTTTCTTCCCCAATATGATATTCATCTCTAATATAGTCATCAAGTGATGCATTAGCATCTAGTTTTTTTGTTGTACATACCATCTCATATGTAACATCTTGTTCTGCGTGCAGCCATGAGAGAGTAACTTTTGCATCGGTGAGCTCTAGCTCCCCATTTGAGTCTGTTGCAATGGAAAACTCAACTGGAGTTCTAGGAAGCCTTTCTATATCATCCATACTACCCGAATCGGTTTTCGGTGTTGTAATAGATTTGGCTGGTGTTTCATCACCTATTAGGAAACTATCCTCATCATCCACGTATAGTATGGCCTGCATTTTAAAATAATAGGTGGTATTTGGTTTAAATGCTTCACCATCTTCAGAAGGAAGGTTTGTTATAAGCGTAGATAGAACGGCATCAGGATTATCATCCGGGTATGTGGTAACAACTCTATCAACCAACTGGTAACTATTTACTTCGTTATTCCGGCTAATAAATATCTTATATTCTATTTTGCGCCCGTCCAATACCTCAGTATAATTTCTCCAGTCTTCATTTTTTAGTATTTTTGCAAAGTCCACAGTAATACCGCTGAAAACAGGCTTTCCGGTTTCAGGATCCAACTCATCCTTTGGACTTATATCAAGGTTGAAGCTTGGAACTGGAATTGGCATATCCTGGGTAGGATAAGTGGTAAAACTTACGACTGGAGAGATATATGATATCATCTGGCTTAACTTATCCATATTCCCATCCGCCCAATTTATTTTATCATTGTCATCCGCCCATGTGGAAAACATCCTTAAGTAATATTTGGTATTAGGAATTAGAAAGTTTGGATAATCTTTATCATTTTCAAAATCCAATGATTGCCCTGAATGAAAATCGTGGAATAAGTTATCTCCGTCGAGTTCAAAATAAAGCATTCCAGTCCTTTCATCCTCTTCGATATTATCCTTTCCAAAAGTAGCCACTCGTCTTTCGGTAACTGGTAGCCTTACTGTAACTTCTGGCTCTCCTATTACCTTAGTCTCACTCTCTCTCACGTTGTCCGACAAGTATGTATTTAGCAGAACATGAAAGGTCAAATCGCTGTCTTCACTATTATCCCAGAAAAGAGGTTTTTCAAAATAAATCCTTATATTTGTTAATGGAACTTTAACATCTGTACCATTCACAGTGATTTTCTGCTTTCCCCCATATATGGGCTGTACATTAATTTCTCTGGGGACAGGCGGCGTACCAGTATCATTATCCAATATACTCAAATCTATGGCCAGTGAACCCAATGGTGTATTAGAATCACCATCAGTAACAATCACTCTATAATAGTATTGAGGATGTTCACCATTTTCATTGAGGGGTACTTCAATAATAATACTTCCCCATCCAATGTTATCTGGAATACTGGAATCGGGCATCTTTATTCCGCCGCTTAAATTTGAGTGACCTTCAAGAAAATCTGAAACTGCACCTGCTTCCTGAACTTGATAATACAATTTGGGGTAGTTGCTGTTCTTTATCTTTTTTATTCTAACTTCCATTTTATCAACATCCACTTTGCTAACTTCAAAGTGCATTGGTGTAAAAATAGAATTAACATTATCAATATTTCGAAAAACAATGTCTTTGTTAACAATAGGAAACCCTTTTCCACTACCATAACCATAAACAAGCTTTGAAAAATAGACTTCCCGCTCTTCATTCTCATCCCAGAAAAACAGACGAATATCAATGTTTGAATACTCTGTCCCTGCTTTTATACCATCGGACTGATTAAGTGTACAGGTAACAAATCCACTCTCTCCATCTACAACGCCTTCGGCATCAAATCCTACAACTTGCTTTCCTGTTTCTTTAATTATTACGCCTGAGTCATTGTATGTTGTTCTAAAGTTTATCGACCTCTGCCTGTCAGTTATTTCATTCATTCTTATGTGGAAATAACTAAAGGAGATATTTGCTGTATTATCTGCTTTTAGCTTATCATAAACATCTTCATTTTTTTCTGTAATATAAATAATTTTACCTGAGTCATATATGGTGGGCACTTTCCACTTAAGAGTTATCTGAGGTTCATGTCCACTGATTATTCTTGTAGCGGGTTTATCTGGATCACCATTGTCTGTCACATATTTATTATCTAAAAGCCCTCCCCTATCGTTAAATGAAGTCCCTTCAAAGGTTATATCCGCAAGGAAAAAAATCGTTTCACTATCCACCAGTTCATTGTATTTGTTACGAAAAAGAATATCTTTCTCATCCTGATCTTTAAAACTAAAGGTTAGATCATATATATGGTCAGGTCGAAAAGTTAAACTCACCTTCCCATCTGTTATTTCACTTGTTGACTCTGATGGAAACCTACCTTCACTCCCATCCGGATTATGCCATGTTGCGACAAAGCTTATAGCACCATCAATGGGAGTCCACGTAATATCCCATCTTCCGGTAGCTGTATTATACGTAAAACTTGGATCAAAAACGTCATTTGAAGCTGCAAAAGAAGGCTGCAACGAAGGCGCAACCATTCCAATCAGAATAATAACAGTAACAATAATAGATAAAACCTTTTTAGAATATTTCAAATAATCCACCCCACAAATATTTAAACATGCATTTTGTATTTTCGAACAATGGTAATTGTATGATATTTTCAAAAATAGATATACCTCAATATAGTTATCGTCATTAAACACCCCCCTTTTTATAGCCACTTACCCATTTGTGAAGCTATTCTTCTAATATATTGATGTAAGAGAGCAAACTCCTCACCACTATATTGATGTAATAGTCCAAACTCCTCACCACACTTCTTTCAACCTGTAATGTATTTAAAGATACCTGTTTAGTTTGTCTAAAATCCCCATCTGTAGCTTTCAACTGAGCATGTATTTAAAGATACTATCTTCACTTATTTCTAAGTTCCTACATATAATGAAACTAAAGAATTTATATAAAAAAAGGTGTTCGTATGTGGTACACTGTTATAGCTGGGGATAGCCTATATAGAATTGCCCAGCGTTTTGGAACAACTGTTGAAATACTTCAACAAGCCAACAAACTTCGGACTACAAACTTAAATATCGGTCAAGTGCTTTATATCCCTCCTGTTCCTGGGAGAGTGTTTCAATACACCATTCAACCCGGTGATTCTCTTTATAACCTGGCAAGGCTGTTCAGTACAACAATACCAAGCCTTATGCAACTTAATAACTTACAAAGCGATCTTATCTACGTTGGCCAGAGAATTCTAATACCCTTTTATACAGAGGTAATAGTGAATGTATCCATGGCGAATATTCGTTCAGGTCCGGGTGCAAACTACTCTTCCATTGCTATAATGCAACAAGGCGCACGGCTTCCCGTTACGGGTTACAGAAATGGATGGTATCAGGTGGGGCTCTATAATGGCGCAATAGGATGGATCTCAGGGAATATAGTTATATTAGCTGCTTATGATAGCTCAAGACCCATTCAGCCCATTATCGGATTTTATACCCTTGCCGAAGGACCCGGTTTACCGGGCTCATATGCATCCTTTGTTGAAAATGTATCCCAGCTGTCTACTGTGGCTCCTTTCTTTTATCAAATAAGCAGGAACAACCCCACACAAATCGACAGGTTCTTTCAGTTCACCAATCAGGATATACAAGTTATTGTTGCTATAGCACATAGAAACAATATTAAAGTACTACCCGTCGTTCACAATCTTCTGTATCGACCTGGCGGTGTGGCATTAGCGAAAGACTTGGTACGAGAATTAGTTTCCTCACCACAAAATCGCAGAGCTTTTGCACAAAACCTTGTTCAATTAGTTGAAGCTAATAATTTTGATGGCGTTAATATAGACATTGAAGATGCTTATACTGAAGACAGTGAAAACCTTGCGCAGCTTTATGTGGATATTGCAGAAGCATTCAGATCAAGGGGATATTTCTTATCTGCCTCAGTACCTTCACGAATAAGTGATGAGCCTTTCAATCCATTCTCCGATCCATTTGATTATGAGGTAATAGGCGGTGCTGTAGATGAGTTTATCGTAATGCTCTATAATGAATTTGGCTGGCCTGGAAGTCCACCCGGTCCTCCTGTTTCTATTCCATGGATGAGAAGGGTTCTAAACTACACAAAGACTAAAATGCCATGGTATAAAATCGCTGCTGCAGTTTCAGTGTTTGGCTTTGATTTTAATCTGGATGCGGGTACTAGCTCATACGCCTCTTATGACAGAGCTATACAACTGGCCAATCAATACGGGAGCACCATTCAATTCGATGCAAATTTTCAAACTCCTTGGTTTGCATATACAAGTGCTCAAGGCCAGCAACATCAAGTATGGTTTGAAAATGCAGATAGTATACGTGCCAAAGTTCAAACGGCTTGGAATATGGGGATTAACGGAGTTGCTCTTTGGAGGCTTGGAATGGAGGACCCTGCTATTTGGGATATGCTTGCAAATGAAACTGTGGTAAAAAAAATAGTTGAAAATTATAGGCTTTAAACAACTCTTCTAATGTAAATAATCTTACGGTGCGTTCCAGTGATATTATCGGCAAAAAAGACCAAATTAAGGTTGAGCATTTTGAATAATTTCAAAAGCACTGGTACGCACCTTACTCATATCACCCAAAAATCTTGTGTAATCTCACATATGCTTTTTCATATGTTCTCTCATTTGTTTCCATACATTAATAACCTTGCTTGAGACTATTATAGTGAGTTTATTATAGTTATACCGAACTTATGCGTATGCAATTTTTTTGCTATCTAAAAAGCACATGCGCGATCATACCATTTGCTTTTTAATTCATGATATAATAACCTCATAAATGAGATTTATAAAAAATTATACACATTCATACCATGAATTTTTTCAAATCCATGATATAATATAATCGTGTTTACCAACAACAAATCCTTGACGCCTTATTTAGGATTTCAGCTCTTAGGTTGGATTTTTATGCAACACTGACTTAAAATATTTAACTTTGAATGGAGATAAATAATGGAGTTTCAAATTTCTAAGGACATGCTATTTTCCGATACACTCGTACCCGATATATTCATTTGTGATATTATGCCTACACTACCCTCGGACTGTGTAAAGGTTTATATATATGGGCTATTTTTATGTAAATATAACAAGAAAGCTACAATGGATGACTTTGCAAAAAAGCTGGGTCTGTCAAGAGATTCACTTAATGCTGCATTAGTATTGCTTGAAAATGAGCAACTTGTAGTACGCACCCACACTGGTATTACATTCACTGATGTAAAAAATAAACAATTAGGACGTTTATACAGTATGAAGCAAGAATCCACACCCGCCGAAGCTATATCAAATACCCAGTACAATCAGCGAAGGAACCAATGTATTCAATCAATGAATCAGATGTTCTTTCAAGGTAGTATGCCCAGCGACTGGTACACATATATAGATAATTTATTTAATCAATACCACTTTGATGAAGACGTAATGATTTCTCTTTTTCAATATTGCTATAATAAAAATGCCATGAATAGAAAATACATAAGCCGTGTCGCATCCAGTTGGGCAAAGCGAAATATTACATCTCATATTGAGCTGGAAAAATACATGGAAGTATTCCAAAGAACTCGCGAATACAGTTACAAGATAGCTAAGGCGTTAAGGCTACATAGAAGTCTGACAGTTTATGAAGATGAATTTGTTGACACTTGGGCAAATGAATATGGGTTTGATATGGATATTATTGAAATAGCCCTAAAGAGAACCACTGGAAAATCAAACCTCAATTTCAGATATATAAACAAAATACTGACAGATTGGCACCGTGAAGGCCTCAAAACAAAGGAAGAGGTTCTGGCATACTTATCAAAGAATGAGGTTAAACCAAAATCTGAAGTTGCTGCTACTAAAGTACCTCAAAATACGAACTTCAAACAGCGTAAATACAATAAAGATTTTTACGAGAGAATTAAGGATTCAACATTTAAGTGACAAGTGGAGTTTTTTATGCGGGTATGTTCAATCTAAAAGATATGGTGAGTGCAGGAGGATTTATGAACACTAATTGGGAAGAACTAAAAAGGGAGTTTATGCAGCGTAGGGACAATGCACTATTTGAGCGCGACCTAAGAAAAGAAGAAGTCTACAAAAAAGTCCCTGAGATTAAACAAATAGATCAGCAAATAACTTCTCTTGGTATATCGTATACTCGTGATGCTATAAAACAGGAATTAGCGGAGACAAGCGCAAATAAATTCAAAGAAGAAATAAGTAAGCTTATAGAAAAAAAGCGGACACTACTCCTGACAAGCAAATTTCCTGAGGATTATCTTGAGGTTGAGTACACTTGTTCAAATTGCAATGATACTGGGTTCATTCTTGATGAAGAAGGTATCTCCACTACCACTCCATGTCATTGCTACCGTCAGCTATTAGTTGAAAAGTTTTATGATGTCTCAAATTTAAATAGCGATGGGCAAACGGGTTTTGAGTTTTTCAATGAAAACTATTACCCTGGTTCAGATGGAAATGATGGTAAGGTATCACCAAGAGCTCAAGCTTTAAGAGTAAAAGACAGATGCCTGAATTTCATAAATAATTTTGAGGATACCGATTGTCCAAATCTATATTTTACAGGACCTACTGGTGTTGGCAAAACATTTCTGTCTAAATGCATTGCAATTGAAATCTTGAAGAAGGGGCATACTGTGTTATATTTACCGGCCCCTGCCATGTTCGATATTATTTATAGAAGCAAGTACCAGTTTGACAATAGCGTACAGGACAGTGCATATCAGGATATACTGAATGCTGAACTTTTGATTATTGATGATCTTGGAACTGAATCTCCAAGTGCAGCTAAATATACAGAATTGTTAACGCTTCTTAACTATAGAAGTTCAAGAAATGTAAAAACCCCTTGTAAAACTATACTCTCTACTAATCTTGAGCCACAGGATCTGCACAAGATATATTCAGAGCGTGTTGAGTCTCGTATACTTGGTGAGTATGATATCCTGTATCTTATTGGTGACGATATAAGACTGATAAAAAGGTTTCAGAAATAATAAAAATGATTTTATGACTTTTTGACTTTATGATTTTCTCTAAAACTTACGGAATTAATTCAAGAAAAGCTATTGTTAACCTATCTCATTCTTTGGTTGACAATAGCTTTTACTTATTGTATCATCAGCATGACACCACTGGATACAAAAAAAGATGCCGTGCATTTTTTAGTTAAATATGGGGGTAATGATGATGCAAAAATATAGAATAAAGAATATGGTTCTTGTTGCTCTTTTTACTGCTTTAATTGCAGTTGGGGCATTTGTAAGAATACCAAATCCTTTTTTCCCGGTGGCATTTACACTTCAGGGTGTTTTTTGTGCCTTTGCGGGGTTTCTTCTTGGCTCAAAGCTTGGCACAATTTCGGTTAGTCTGTATGTATTGATGGGATTACTGGGCTTTCCCGTTTTTACTCTTCCCTCTGGCCCTCAATATGTTTTTCAACCCACATTTGGTTTTTTATTAGGATTCATACTTGCAACTTTTGTTATGGGTATAATCAGTGAATTAAAAGGGGAGTTCTCACTTAAAAAGTCTTTTGCCGCATCTTATGCTGGTCTCCTTATTCATTATATAATCGGATTATTTTATATGTACATAATCTACAATTTTCACAATGGTAATCCAACGGGTATTTGGACTCTAATTTCCGGCATGTTTATTTATTTTGCTAAAGACTTTATATTATTTTCAATCATTGCTACAGTTGCAGTTCCAATTAGAAAAAGCATAAAAAAATATGTTTAGCAGGCCAATAGAGAGAACTTGGCTTAGAGGTGAAAAAACTCTTGTTTTGCATCGCTAAAGTTTTAATCTGCTAACTTTGCTATATAGACATAGCGCTGAGTTTCACCTGAAGGAGAGTGCTGTGTTAAGGCTTCCAAAATTTTTATAAGTTTTAAGCCAGATTCATCAAGAGCTTGGGTTATTTCATCAATAGTCCAACCTCTTTGATATTGTACTTCTTCAACCCTTGAGTATAATTGATTAGGTTGTTTGATAAAAAATGTCAAATCAAAAGTACATATGCGCGTATCGGCATTATATAAATTCTGCCATATGTATGCGATATGATCATGAATTTCATAGAAAATATTATTACCAAGCTTATTTTCTAATTTATAAGGGGTATTCATATCAAAAATGAATACACCACCAGGATTTAAGTAATTTCTAACAAGTCCAAAAACTTTCCTTAAGTCATCGTTATTTGTAATATAATTAAGGCTATCGGTAGCACACAGGATAGCATCAACCGTGCCATACAGTTCAAAGCTTCTCATATCCTGGCGCACCCATAATGGTGATAACCCTAATTCCATGGATTTTTCAAAAGCACAATTGAGCATGTCTTCTGATAGATCTATCCCAATCATGTCATATCCACGTTGTGCAAATTGGAGTGTAAGGCTCCCGGTTCCACATGCTAAATCAAGCACAAGGGCTGGCTTTATATCAGCGTGTTCTAACATAAGCTCCTCTATATAATCAGCCAATTTGCTATAATCTATGTCTTTCATTAACTCATCATATACATAAGCAAAGTCTCTATACATTTTCCCTCACATTTCCATTAAACCCGTAGGATTTCAGAAGATTACAAGAATCATATTGATTTCTTTTTTTTAGAAAGTAATCCTCCTATCCTACCTGTTTCTTTTGCACTAAGGCTTTTCCAGCCTTCCTTCTGAACTTTTTCTAAAAGCCCTAGTTCCTTTGCAATCTCAAGCTTAAGTTTTTCATTACTCTTTTTTGACATACATAATCACCTCATAGGGAATTATACCCCTTAGAAGCCAAATGTATTCAACACTCTACTTGTTTACCTCAGACATTAACCTGCTTACCTCTTCAATTGCTCTTTGCAGCTGCTTATCTTCACCCTCGGGAATCTCATCAATACTGTAATACTGGTATTTCTCGTCATTTTCTATTTCAATATCCGGGGTTACCCCTATTCCATGAATATATACCCCTGAAGGAGTAAAGTACCTTGCTGTAGTAACCTTTAGTCCTGCCCCACCCTCAAGCTGAATAATTGATTGAACCAGACCCTTTCCAAAAGTTGTCTTTCCAATAAGAGTTCCTTTATCATAATGCTTTATTGCAGCTGAAAGAATCTCAGAAGCACTTGCACTATATTCATTTATGAGTACAGTTAAGGGTACATTGAGTTCATTCGGGTCTGATTTTTCTTCATCCCGGTTACCATGCCTATCTTCGATGTAAACTATTAATCCCTCTGGTACAATTATATCAGCCATTCTAACCACTTGACCATAATCTCCGCCCGGGTTGTTTCTTAAATCAAGAATTAAGCCCTTGGCTCCCTGTTGTAACAGCTGATTAGCATGAGTTACAAAATCTTTCGTTATATCTTCATCAAAAAGTCTCAATTGGATATAACCTATGTTGTCACCAATCATTCTACTTGCTATATAATCAATATTAATGAGCTTACGAACCAGATCCAGCTCAATATAATCTTTTATCTCTGGCCTATACACTGTAATAGCAACCTGGGTTTCTGGCTCTCCCTTTATTTTTCCCACTATAATGTTCAGATCATTTAAAGCAGTGACATCCTCTCCATTAACCAGAACTATCTTATCTCCATTGCGCATACCCGAAGATTTGGCTGGTGAATTGCTAAATACATCCGAAACTGTAGCTAAACCATCATTATCCATAAAGACAGTAACACCGATTCCTACGTAACTTCCTGTCTGCTGTTCCATGAAATCATTCATCATCTCTGGGGTATAATAAACTGAATAAGGGTCTTCCACAGCCTCTACCATTCCATTTATGGCACCTTCAAGAAGCACATCCTCATTAATATCCAGATAATAGCTATTCATTAAAAGAGACTTCACTCTGTTGAAATTAATGATATTCTCTCTTGATACATCCTGACTAAACTGTATCTCGTATTTTGGATTGAATACATTAATGAAATTATTAGTTAAAAAACCAGCAGCAAAAAAAATAATAGCAACTGTTAAACAAATTAGGGTGGTAATCCAATTTCTTTTCATCTAAACACTTCCTATACTATTTTTAGTTTACCCTATACAATAATACAATATAATTAGTTTACTCTATATGGGCATTTATGCAACACCTCAAAATGCTCCATATAAATATATACTTACCAAATTAACTAAAATGTCAAGATATTAGACCTTTTGTTTAAAAGAAAATACCCGGTCTCCCGGGCAAAAGCATAACTCTATCTTGAACAATATTGATAGTCAATTTACTCTATGGTCTTACATAATCAAGGGGATCTTGTGTAGCCCCATTTTTCCTGACTTCAAAGTGTAGATGAGGACCTGTGGATACTCCAGTACTTCCTGCCTTTGCTATTGTTTGTCCTGCAGACACAAATTGACCGTTCTTTACCAGTATACCACGATTATTTATATGCGCATATAATGTAGTAATACCACTGCCATGATCCAATATAATACAATTGCCATATCCGCCACGTGTACCAGCATAAATGACAATACCATCTGCAGCAGCAACAATTGCCTCATTCCATTTTGCACCAATATCTACACCTGTATGCATTTTCCAAACTTTATGAATAGGATGAAGCCTATTTCCGTATTTTGAAGCGATGGACTTATTTGTTGGCATTGGCCATACCATTTTTCCGCCCCATTTAAGATTACCTTGGCTCTGCATATTCTTAATTAATTGCTCAATTTCTTGTGATTGTTTAATGAGATAATCTTGTTCTTTCTCGTATTGCTGCTTGGTTTGTTGGTCTTTTTTAATTGCACTTTCTAATGATGCTCTTGATACTTCAAGATCTTGTATCTGTTGTGCACATAATTTTGCTTGTTCAACACAATTGTCTATCTCATATTGTCTTTGTTCTTTTAGCTGCTCAATTTCCTCTTTTTTATCTCTTACGCTTTTTAATAGCATTTTGTCATATTCACTAACTTGGTTCATAAGCCTTATGCGAATAAATAACTCATTCCAAGTATTGCTTTTAAATAACTCCTCTAACTTAGATACTGTGTTTGTTTTTTTATACATAATTCTGAGGCGTTCTTTTAATAGAGCTTCCTGATGTTCACATTCTTCTTCAGCTAATGCAATTGCCTCATCGAGAGAAGTAATAGCAGATTCAATAAGCTGGATCTGTTGCTCAATCTCGGCCTTCTGTATGCCTATCTGTTCGAGCTCTTTAATGATCTGTTCCCGCTGATATTTTCTCCAATTCAAATCATCAGTTGTTTTCTTAATTTGCTTTTTATAATATGATATATCGGATTGAGTTTCGTTTAATTGTTGTTTATATTTACTAATGTTTTCAGCAATGGACTGAGTAGCCATAATTATCATAAGTAAACATACAATAGAGATATAGGTTATGCATTTAATCATTTGTAAATTTCCGATATGTCTCCTGTGCATATCTAGTCCTCCAGAACATGTAATCATTTTCCATCGCTTGTCCAATATTTATTATACATAATCAAGCACTAAACATTCAAGTACTTTCTTACAGAAATAAAACTTCCTATAAGACCCATCACCATTCCAATTATTGAGTAAATCAAGAAAATTTGTCCACCTATATTACTTAGCGAGACCATTCTAACTAAATCATTAAGTCCATACTCCACGGCATTAGTATTCACAAAGGTTGAAACTGCATTATAAAAGTAGCTTGTAAGAACAAATGATAAAATAGCACCTACAAGACCAATAATCATACCTTCTATAACAAATGGTCCACGTATAAACCAGTCTTTTGCTCCGATGTATTTCATTATCCCAATTTCTCTGCGTCTTGCATAAACCGTAAGCTTTATTGTGTTTGAAATTATAGAGACAGAAATAATCAGTAATAGTGCGAGTACCACCATACTACCGACGTTTACCCAATGCATTAATGTGCTCAGTTTATTCAATGATTCCATGGGATAGCTAATCTCTTCAACGCCATTCATTTCACTTAATTCTTCCGTAAACTCACTAATATCATCTGGGTTATTTAGATGTATTCTAAATGATTCATTAAGAAATTCTGGGGTAAGACCCTCAATAATCTCCGAATCTTCAATATATGTTGTTGCTAACTGTGCAAAAGCTTGTTCCTTTGATAGCCTTATATAATTTGCTACCCGTTCATCGCTTTCAATCTTCAATTCGATATCGTCAGCTTCCATTACTGCAACATCAGATTTTAAAAATACTACAATCTCTGTTTGCGATTTTAATCTATTCAAATTAAAAGATAAATTGATGGTAAACATCAAAAATATTCCAAATATCAAAAGGGAGGCAACCACCATAGAGACAGATGCTATAGTCATTAAAAGATTTTTATATGTATTGGCGAAACCTTCCTTGACCATGTACTTCATAGTTCTAATCTTCATTTGTATAATTTCCTTCCAAAACATCCCGAGTAATTTTTCCGTATTCAAGGTTGAATACTCTTTTTTTCATTTGATCTACAATATTTTTTTCATGTGTTGCCACAATTACAGTGGTTCCTCTTTGGTTAATTTCCTCTATTAAGTCCATAATCTCCCAGCTCGTTTCAGGATCTAAATTACCCGTTGGCTCGTCAGCTATTAGTATTGAAGGGTTATTTACAAGAGCTCGTGCCACAGCAACTCTTTGCTGTTCACCACCTGAAAGCTGGTTGGGATATGATCTGGCTTTTTTACTCAAACCAACAAGTGCAAGTGCAACCGGAACTTGCCTTCGAATGTCTTTTGGCTGTGCCTCTACTATTTGCATTGCAAATGCGACATTTTCGTATACAGTTTTGTTAGGAAGAAGCCTAAAATCTTGAAATACAACACCCAGACCTCTTCTAAGGTACGGTATTTCACTTTTTAGCATATCATGAATTGCGAACTCGTTGACATACACTTCACCAGAACTTGGTGTTTCTTCATGTAATATGAGCTTTAGCAGCGTGGACTTACCTGAACCACTATGACCAACAATAAAAACAAATTCGCCTTTTTCTATTTTAAAGGACACATTATCTAGACCAATGGCGCCATTGGGATAGTATTTTGTGACATCCTTAAACTCAATCACTGTTTCTCATCCTTTGTTACTATGTATTTTCCAAAGCTTGTCTTAATGTTTGTTAATTGTACAGCAATTCATCGCACAGATGAAGCACAAATTAATTATTGGTTGAATCTAAATAACGTTTTACCATCATAGCTACTTTGAAATGTATAGCATCATCAAAGTTTCTCAAATCCATTCCAGTAATTTTTTGAATCTTGTCCAACCTATATACAAGCGTATTTCTATGCACAAACAACTGCCTTGATGTTTCACTGACATTAAGATTGTTCTCAAAAAACTTCTGAATGGTAAGCATTGTTTCCTGATCTATATGTTCGTAAACATTATCTTTTAAAACTTCATTTAAAAATAATTTACATAGGGTAGTGGGAAGCTGGTATATCAATCGTCCTATTCCCAAGTGATTATAATCTATTATACTTTTATCGGATTCAAATATTTTGCCTATTGTTAGAGCTGTCTGGGCATCTTTATAAGAACGTGCTATATCCCGAAGCTGCTTTACTTCACTTCCAATCCCTATTGATGCTTTAACCATAAGTTCGGTACTTAATGTATCAATAATAATTCTTGCGTTACGATAAATATCGTCATAGTCCTCTTTCTCCTTGAGTTCTTTAACAAGAACATTGTTCTGAGCGTCTACAAGAATAACAAAATCCTTTGAATCGTTGGGAAATAGACTTTGAATGATATTATATGCATGTATGTCTTTTGATTTTTCAGTATGGATGTAGTAGATGATTCTTCTAACATCATCTTTAACTTTTAAATCCCGCGCTCTAAGAGAAATATCACCTGGCAAAATGTTTCCAAGAAGAACATTTTTCATAAAACTGTTTTTATCAAATTTCTCCTCATAATAGAGCTTTGCATTCTCTATACTAAGGCAAATAAGTTCCATAGCAGTCTTTCTTTGTTGACCAGTGCCATATACTACTGCAACATAATCCAAGTTAGCACGCTTTGTCACTTTCATAAATGTCGCGTTTTCACTCTCAGCATAGAACTCATTGGAGTTAATAAAATCCACAGCCTCATCATTATAATCGCCAATTGCACCCATCCTGGTGCTAGCGAAAACTAGACCATATGAATCTGTAATATCCACATCACAATCCAATATTTCTTTAATACGAAAAACTAATGTTTGAAAAACCTTAACAGCCAAAAAAATATACCCCCATTCTTTTTTTCACTATCCATTAAGGAGGTGTAATCAAATTGTGCATTTTACTCATTTCATTATACAACATATTTTTTATCGTGTACAAGGTTTCGGGCAAAGAATCAATAAAATTAGCAATTTTTTATTTAATATTTAGTTTATTTTAAAAAATAGTGGGACTTTTTAGTAACTTATATTAGTTAATCACATTAAATGTACTTTAATTTGATGAAAGGTAATTTCTAATAGTTAATCATTAAATGCCATCACTCTTCCTGAAAAAACTTGAGTAATAGTATCGAGTAATTCCTTGTTCTTAATCTCAGCAATATTGTGAATAATAATCTGTTTCGGGGCAGCTGAAATCAAAAAACTAATCAAAAGGTCCTCCTCTTTAATTATCCCATCATAATCCTCTGACAAATCACTTATCCATTGGTCTGAAATTCTCTCCATGTTTTGATCGTATATTGAAAAACTTGAATCTTTCTCTGCTATCACGTGCACACAAATAAACTTTGGCTTTTGCATTTGCACAAAACATGTAAGAAGCTTGATGAACTCCTGGTACTCCTTTTCAATCAAGTACTGTCTTACCGCCCAATCCACCACTTCCTCAAGCTCATCTACATATTCCTGCATCCTAAATGTAACGAAACCTTCAAGAATTATATGATTATTTTGATCAAGGAAATCTGAAAGTTTTTTTATCACCATATTTTTTCTTCTCATTCGAATAATAGTATCGAAAAAGTCTTGTTCACTTTCTCTTATCTTTTTTTGGGCTATAAGTATTATATCCCTTCGTTCATCTGGGCGTAAATATCCGTAATTTTTTTTAGTTATCCGATTCAATAACATACCATCATAAGCAGTCATCAAATAATCTGCTAAAACCTGTGATAACTGTTGAACGAAAGATTTACTCTCCCTATTTTTTTCTTTTTTTGTGCACTCTACAGCAATAAGTCCATCATCTTGCTCCTGGTTAACCTTGAACACTTCTCCATCTTTACTGGCTTCAATTAATTCCTTTTTTAAAAAATCCAAAAGCTTATTCGCACCGTCTCCGGCTACAATCTGGACTGGCTGCATATTTTCACGCTCCCTTTCATACGTGTATTATATGAAGGTCTTAAAGTGCGTATTCTGTCACGCAGCATGTAAAAAATGTTAAGAAAATTCAGAAATCTTTCAAAAAGCCAATTTAACATTTTATTATGCCCTCCCCAGACCTTTAATTGCATATCGCCAAAGCACATTGAACCTTGAATCATAAAAATACGTTCAGCTCCTATTTCTATATAGTATTCGCATCAATTAATGTAAGTGCTAGATCTAAATATTATTATTTCTATCCACCATCCTGATATTATGGATTCCTTTCCTGTTCAAAATTTAGTTTGCGATTACCCAGGTATTCAAAATCGATTTTTACTATTTGATCCATTAAATATGCAGACTGCTGTGGGTTATTAATTCTGTTTCTATTCAAAGCTCTAATAATTGATTCAGCTTTGTTAATCCCAATTCCATGACCATAATAGTAATTATTCAGAAGTACAATAACATTCTCTCCCTGCCACTCAGGTGTATCTGGATTAACATCTGGATTTTTAAAGTATAAGCAGTCACCAGGTAGTGCATTTTTAACACCACGATAGGTACGAACGCCCAAATCACTATCTAAATACTTCCAATCCATTAGGTATATGTCAGAGAATAATCTGTCGAATAGTTCTACAGGCATTACTTCAACTAAAGCAAGATAGAACACTATAACTATTGCAGTTGCACATTCCGTCCCATACATTCTGCTATTTCTTAAAATATCCCGGACAGCCTCGTGAGGTTTCACATCCTTTTTTAACCGAAAACCTCCTTCTTGAGTTCTCTCCCAGTATCTTTCATTACATATAGAGTTGATAAAAAGTTTAAATGAAAAGAAACTGTTGTGGAGGCGTTCTGAGGCCTTAACCAATTCTTTTCTTGCAGCAACTTCAAAGTCGAAAAGTTTTTCATTTTCAAATGTAAAAACATTATCAAGAGATTGCATATTGTTTGCGATTTGTATTTTTATATCATCGTTTCCGAGCCTTGTCTTTAGCCAATCATCAGAAACCATGTTTCCTCCAATTGAAATCATCCATTTCACATCCTCTTTATAAGCTACTTCATCATATGTACATTGCTGCAAAAATGGTAATTAGTCGGTCCTTTATGTAATATTACATAACTGGTCAATTCACTTCGTAAATATCAATCATTTCTTAAATATCAATTTTCTTCTGTTGCAAATATTTTTCAAAAAATTTCTAAAAAATAGTTGACAGGGTAGAAAAATTACTGTATTATTGTATTAACCG